>JAEEGH010000509.1_pt1 | contig 147838 bp, 107 predicted proteins | sample 9134181 | NCBI WGS metagenome assembly JAEEGH01 (sample SAMN16246544, study PRJNA631951) | gut metagenome | biome: gut microbiome; feature: rumen; material: DP-attached | host: Bos | place: Iran: Karaj | collected 2018-10
CGCAGGTGAGTGAGATGCCGAGTTTCTTGAAAATCTTCTGATCCACTTCGCTGAGCATCACGGTGGAGTGGGCCTGGAGTCCGTTGAGCTGCGGCAGCATGGCCAGCGCGCGACGGCAGTTGACGTTTTTGGTGGAGAGCACGGAGAGCGCCACGAGCACTTCGTCGGTGTGGAGGCGGGGATTGTGTCCGCCCAGATAGTCCACCTTGGTCTTTTGGATGGGCTCGATGAAGTCCTGCGTGAGCAGCTTCTCCTCGTGGCCGATGCCGGCCAGATATTTCATCGCGTTGAGCAGCAGCGAAGCGCAGGTGCCCAGCAGCGGGCTGCTTCCGGCGGTGATGATGGTGCCGTCCTCCAGCTGGATGGCCGACGACTCTTCGCCGCGCTCTTCGGCGCGCTGTTTGGCAGCCACGGTGGTGGCGCGGTAGTCGGTGGTGATCTTGGCCTGCTTGAGCAGCAGGGCTATCTTGTTGACTTCGGCTTCGTTCATGGCGCCGCAGGCCATCTTGCCCAGTGCGGTGTAGTAGCGGCGGATGATTTCCTGCTTGGAGGCATCCTGACACACCTCGTCGTCGGAGATGCAGAAGCCCACCATGTTCACGCCCATATCCGTGGGGCTCTTGTAGGGGCATTCGCCGTAGATGCCGTCGAAGATGGCGGTGAGCACGGGGAAAATCTCCACGTCGCGGTTGTAGTTGATGGCCACCTTGCCGTAGGCCTCCATGTGGAAGGGGTCGATCTCGTTCACGTCGTTGAGATCGGCGGTGGCGGCTTCGTAGGCGATGTTGACGGGATGCTTCAGGGGGAGGTTCCAAACGGGGAAGGTCTCAAACTTGGCATATCCGGCGTTCACGCCGCGCTTGTGCTCGTTGTAGAGCTGCGAGAGACAGACGGCCATCTTGCCGCTGCCGGGACCGGGTGCGGTGACGATGACCAGCGGCTGCGTGGTCTCCACGAAGTCGTCCTTGCCGAAGCCCTCGTCGCTGTCGATGAGGGCGACGTTGTTGGGATAGCCTTCGATGGTGTAGTGGTAGTAGGCGCGGATGCCGAGGCTCTCCAAACGCTTGCGGTAACTGTCGGCGCTGCTCTGCCCGTTGTAGTGGGTGATGACGACGGCGCTCACCTTGAAGCCTCTGTTGTGGAACTCCGTGCGCAGGCGCAATACATCTTCATCATAGGTGATGCCCAGATCCTGACGCACCTTGTTGCGCTCGATGTCTACGGCAGAGATGACGATGATGATTTCGGCTTTGTCGGACAACTGGGCCAGCATGCGCAACTTGGAGTCGGGCAGGAAGCCGGGCAGGACGCGGCTGGCGTGGTGGTCGTCGAAGAGCTTGCCGCCGAGCTCCAGGTAAAGTTTGCCTTTAAACTGAGCGATGCGCTCTTTGATGTGTTCGCTTTGGATGCGAATGTATTTGTCGTTGTCGAAACCGTATTTCATTTGGTCGGATAGAGGCGACTCGAACGCCCGACCCCTACGTCCCGAACGTAGTGCGCTACCAACTGCGCTACTATCCGAAAGGCCCTGTTTTTCACAAAACCGCGTGCAAAAGTACGAAAAAGTTGAGATATGCCCAAGGCTTTTCTTCCGTTTTTTTTGTTTTTTTACTCCTTTTTTGAAAAAATTGCATCAAATGTTTGGCCAATTCAAAAAATCGCCATACCTTTGCAGCGCTTTTCACGGGAAAGCATCCAAAAACAACGCCCGGTGCCATAGCTCAGTTGGTAGAGCAAAGGACTGAAAATCCTTGTGTCCCCGGTTCGATTCCTGGTGGCACCACAAGTGGTGGTGAGAACACTCCTCTGAGAGTCTTCCTTCATGGAAACTTCGGGAGTGTTCTTTTTTTAAAATGTAAAAACAAGAGCGAATGCAGAGCGTCAACATAGCAGTTTTTGCCTCCGGCAGCGGTTCCAACTTCGAGAACCTCGCCCGCTATTTCAGTGACAACGAGCGAGGCAGTGTGGTCCTTTTGGTGTGCAACAAGCCGGACGCTCCCGTCTTGGAGCGCGCCCGCAGTTTGGGCATCGACTCGGCTGTCGTGACGAAGGCCGAGCTTCAGGAGCCGGAGCGCGTGATGCCGCTTCTGCGCCGTTACGGCGTCGGTTTTGTCGTCCTGGCGGGCTTCCTGCCGCTCATTCCCGACTACATGATCGAGGCCTTCCCGCAGCGTATGGTGAACATCCATCCCTCGCTTCTGCCGAAATACGGCGGCAAGGGCATGTGGGGCCATCATGTTCACGAGGCCGTGAAGGCTGCGGGGGAGATGGAGACGGGCCTCACGGTGCATTGGGTCACGCCTCAGTGCGACGGGGGCGCTATCATTGCGCAGCGTCGTGTGGCGCTCTCGCCGGAGGATACGGCCGACGACATCGCCCGCAAGGAGCACGAGCTGGAGATGGCGCATTTTCCCGGGATTATTGAGGACATTCTCAGCAAACTCACAATAAAATAAAAAAAAGTACCATGAAAATCAAAGCCGTAAAAATCCGCAAAGACGGATTCTATTCCCAGCCTTTCGTCATGGGTGGCGAAGATGGCGCCGAGAAGTTTGACCCCAACGTCCGCTATCGCGGCAGTCTGCAGAACTATCTGATAGACACGGGCAGTGAAGTCATCCTGGTGGACACCGGTCTGCCTGCAGGTTTCCCCGACGGGGCGCCGGACGAGACGGCCCCCATCTACATCGGCAAGAGCATCTGCGAATATATGGAGGCTCTGGCCGCGTTGGGCTATGGGCCGGAGCAGGTGACGAAGATACTCTTGACCCACAAGCATGCCGACCATTCGGGAGAGCTGCGCTCGTTCCCCAACGCCAGGATTTATGTCAATGCAGAGGAGACCGGCGCCGAGGAGCTGAAGGACATTCCCAACATCGTTCCCGTTGAGTTTACCGACGGCGCATATCACAACTTCCCTGATAGTCAGAAGATTGCCGACGGCGTTTACTATATCAAGGCCAAAGGACACACCAACGGCAACAGCCTGGTCATCGCCGAGGACGGGGGCCTGTTCTATATGTTCGAGGGCGACATCACCTATGTTGACGAGGCCCTCTATGCCAACAAGCTTTCTCTGGTCTTCGATGATCTCCAGGCAGCCCGCGAGACGATGGACCGCGTGCGTGAGTTCATCCGCAAGCAGCCCACCGTGTATTGCGGCACCCACACCCCTCAGGGCTACGAGAGTCTGGAGGCCAAACGCGTGATGGATCTCGACAATCCCGTGCCGACGGTCTTCGATGAGATAGATTTCGGCAAGAAGGCAGACTCCGGCAAGTATGTCTGCTCCGTCTGCGGCTACGTCTACGACCCTGCCGAGCACGACGGTGTGGCCTTCGAAGATCTGCCCGACGACTGGCGTTGTCCCCGCTGCAAACAGCCGAAGTCCAAGTTCAATAAAGCATAAGGCGCATGGCTTTGGCCTTCGGCTTGCTCATCCCTTTCCTGGGCACCGTGCTCGGAGCGGCATTCGTCTTTTTCATGAAGGACGAAATGTCGCCCCGGGTGCAGAAGACGCTGTTGGGTTTTGCCTCCGGCGTGATGGTGGCGGCATCGGTGTGGTCGCTGCTGATTCCCGCGATGGAGATGGAGGCCGACAGCGGCAAATGGAGTGTCGTGCCTGCGGCGGCAGGATTTCTGCTGGGCATGGGGTTCCTGTTGCTGCTTGACGAACTCACTCCGCACCTTCATGTCGGGTCGGACACGCCGGAAGGCCTTCGCTCCCGACTGTCGCGAACGGCGATGCTGGCGCTGGCTGTCACCATCCACAACCTGCCTGAAGGCATGGCCGTCGGCGTGGTGTTTGCCGGAGCTGAGCAGGGTGCTGCCGGACTTTCCGTGGCGTCGGCTGTGGCCGTCTCGCTGGGTATTGCCATTCAGAACATCCCCGAGGGCGCCATTATCTCCATGCCCATGCGGGCTGAGGGTAACAGCAGGTGGCGCTCGTTCCTGATCGGCAGTCTGAGCGGTGCCGTAGAGCCTGTCGGAGCCCTTGCCGTGCTGCTGCTGGCCTCACTCCTGATGCCCGTGATGCCCTACATGCTCGCCTTTGCTGCAGGAGCGATGTTCTACGTCGTGGTCGAGGAGCTCATTCCCGAAGCCTCTAACGGCCGGCACTCCAATCTCAGCACCATTGGCTTTGCCGTCGGCTTCGTGCTGATGATGGTGCTTGATGTGGTGATGGGGTAGAGGCTTTCAAAAAAATGCAGCATTTCTTGTTCAGCTCAAAAAAATGCATTATCTTTGCAGTCGAGAAACGCAATGCCATGAAGAAACTGTTCCTTACATTAGCGATGCTGGCCGCAATGACGGCTGTCGCCGAGACCTACACCAACGAATACCCGAAAGAACTGACAAAACTGGCAGAGAAATGGGCGAAGAAAGGCGAATGGCGCAACGGATTCAACAAGGCCGATCCGGCACCGACGGTAAACCTGGTGGAATTCTACATACAATACCACCGCAACCCGCAGCAATGGGACGCCCTCTTTAAGTGGCTGCAGGAAACAGACCTGCTGGCCATACCCGCCGGACGCATGCCATTGCCTGGCACGTCGCTCACCGTAAGCGTGGAGGACGGCGACAACTGGTGCTCACAGGACGACCTGCGGGCGGGGAAGGGGAGCGAGAGCCACCGTCAGAAGATAGACTTCATGTACGTGGTGAGGGGCACGGAAGGATTCTGCCGCCTCGATCACGACACTTCGGCGCCTTTGGCCGATTACAAGCCCGACAGGCTGGAATACTCGTTCCGCTACGACCGTCTGCAGCAGTTCACGTCGCTGCCCGGCACATTCAACATCATGTTCCCCTGCGACTGGCACATAGCCAAGGTGAAGACGACGGAAGCAAGCCAAACGCTCCGCGTGCTGGTGATCAAGGTGGATTATAAGATGTGAACGGGCTGTCGGACTGGATTTGTTGACAAATTTGTTTGCACGAAATTTACTCGCGCAAACACGCAAATTGCAAATTGCAAATTATGACCCGCTGGTCGGACTATACGTAAAACTTGACATCCGAACACGCTTTCACGGGCTCTGCTCGGGCTCTGCTCGGTCTCTGCGGGGTATCTGACTTGGGGATAAACGAACAAGTCGATATTGGTTTTCAGCGACTTAAACTTCTGCCGTCATGTGTGTTTTAAGCCAATTTAAAATCCGATTTTTTGACAAAACCGTAATTTGCTTGCAATTTGCGTAATTTGCGTGAGCATTTTTTTAGTGAGAGCAGAATGAAGCTTGCTTCAATTCTGCCGAGCGTGAGAAATGTCTATGGAGTGAAGCTTCATGAACATTTTTTAAGCAAATTCCGGGTTAAGAAAGTATCGGAAAAAACCGCTTTTACCTATACTGAATCTGTTGACACAAACGGAAATGTCGTACGGAATTGGTTGACAGTTTTACTTGTGTCAACCTCGTCAGTAAACTGTCAACCTTATCAGAAAATATACTGTCAACAACATCAGTAAAAGGATAAAAAAACTGTCAACCGTTTTTAGGAAAAGACAATGACCTGTGTTGATTTTGCGTGTTATGATAGCCAGCATCTTTTTTTGCGACATCCGCGACATCCGCGACACGAATATTTTGTGCCCTCAAAGACTTTTTCTGGCATTTGAGGATGAAAAAGTGGGGGAAAAGATGTGAGTTTTGAGAAAAAAGTGTATTTTTGTGGCGAATTAAAACGAATTGTGCAACATTAAACCAAACCGCCTATAGGAAAATAGACAGACAAAATATACTTTGAAATAGAAGCGTCCGCTTGAATCTTGTCTCCTGAAAATTCGCCAAATTTTAAAAGAGACGACCAAGAGTAAAGGCTCGGATGCTCACGCTATGGCGTGGGCTTTTACTCGTAGATGGTCGTAAGGTGTTTGGCGATACCGCAGGAGACGTAGACGAAAGTAAAGTCCACGTTTTCTTTTGTCTGTATCCGAAATAGAGTAATAATAACAATCACATATAAATTAACCTTAAAAAAACTGTGGAAGAGAAAATCCTTAACGAAGAGGCTTTGTACGTATATACAATATTATTAATACTAAAACAATAAGCTTATGAAAACAAGATTTTTAATGATTGTATGCCTATTGTGTTCTCTTTTAACAACAGCTACATGGGCGCAAGGGACTTGCTACCTTTTGGACACAAACGGACAAGCTATGGCAACCCTCACCAAGGTCAGCGATAACGTGTACGAGGCAGACGTGACTTTTGAGAGTGAATACCAATTTTTCTATGTTGCCAAACGATTGAATGACAGCGAGGATAATTGGTGGGCAGGTAATTGGAATAGCGGTCGCGTCTTATATGTGGGTGAACCGTTGGCAATGAACCAGGGCATCTCTGAAGATGGTAACATTCCTTTCAGAGTAATAAAGGGTGGAACCTACCAAACCACTGTGGACTTTGGTAAGAAAACTATTCTTATTGAAGATATTGATGACCAGGAAGTGCCCGACATTGACCCCTCAACGGGTGCTCACTTTATTCTTAACCTGTCGCAGCCGGGAACACTGAAACAACGTCTCACTTCGGCAGTCCTTGAGACCGACTATGACCTTGTGGACTTCCTTACCGTGAAAGGCAAGATGAATAGTGTGGACCTAAAATACATCCATGATCAGGAGGGACTCGTCTCGCAACTGCAATATCTCGACTTGTCGGATGTGGAACTGGTATATGACAACCAACCTTATTATTCTGTTTATGTAGCTGGACTTCCCGGTAGCTCTTCTACATCTATTACCTATTACCTTTCGGCAGAGAACAGAGTGGAAAAGACTTCTAACCTGATACAGATGATGAACTATACTAACATCTATCGCAATAATCTGGCACAGGCTTTCTCTGACATGAAGTATCTAAAGCAGTGCAAACTGCCCAAGACATTGGAAGGTATAGGAGAGGGCATCTTGCAAGGTTGTCCACTGAATAAGGTGACGCTGCCGACAGCACCTACCTATATTTGGGGCGAAGCGTTCGCTGGCACCCAGCTCAAAGCCATCAACTTGCCAGCTACGGTTGAATTCATTGGGGACAGAGCCTTCGATGGCGCACCGATAAGTTCTGTTGATGTCAGTCATGTAACCTCTCTTGGTAAGTATTGCTTTGCCAGCACAAGTCTAAAGACTATTCAACTGAACGGACAGATAACTGAAATTCCTGAAGGCATGTTCAATGGATGTAAGAAACTGGCCGAAATAACTATTCCCACTAGCGTGAAGATTATCGGTGCCAATGCCTTCGGAGGAAGTGTGCTGACCTCAGTCACAATCCCTGAATCGGTCACGGAAATCGGTGCGTCGGCATTCAATACGTGCGTGAAACTGCAGACGGTCACTATGGGCAATGGTGTCAGGAAGATTGGCGAGGAAGCTTTCTCTGGTTGTGACAATCTGGCAACTGTCACGGTTTCCAACAACTTAGAGGAGATAGGGCATAACGCCTTCGGTAGCATACCCTGGACGGAAAACTTGCCTGTTGAAGATGGTGTAATATATATCAGCAAAGTAGCCTATCAGCACGTCACAGGTAGCACCGTCAAGATTAAGGAAGGTATTGTGTCACTAGCTGATGAGTTCGGTAATGCCGGTAACATTTCCAGCATTACTCTGCCTTCTACGCTTCGCATACTTGGCGACAAAGCCCTTCAAGGTACTTCTATCAGCAGTATAGAATTGCCGGAGAGTCTTGAGAAGATTGGCTCATATGCATTCAGTGGCTGTAACAAGTTGCGTCGTATCGCCATTCCGCAGAATGTAAAATACTTCGGTCAGTCAGCATTCAATGGAACTGCCATTATGCGTGTCTATTACAATGCAGTGGAGGCCGACGTGTGGGAACAGGACAATGATGGTGTGTATAGCCAGATTTTTCCCGAAAGCGTGACGCGCGTCATCATCGGCGAGGGTGTGAAGGTCATTCCTCATGCGTTGTTTATGGGTTGCGAGAACCTCGCCCGTGTGACGATGGCAAGCACGGTGGAATATATAGGAAATGAAGCCTTCAATACATGGGGAAGTTCTCTGCTGTCAATCGACCTGCCGTCTTCGCTGAAGTACCTCGGTGGCGGTAATAGCTTCAGTAGTCTCAACACCGTCACAGCCTATATGAAGGAACCGTTCCCATTGTCAGGACGGCCTTCGGAGGAAGAAATCCTGAACGACGAAGAAGTGAGGCCTTACATCGCACAGGGCGAAGCGTATGATGGAGTAGCAGTCGGTTCTACACCTTTTGGCGGACTCTACTATCCTTATCACATCGACGAGCAGGGTAACCTGACATGGGGTGAGCCGTCCAAAAAATATCCTTCTTATCAGGACATAGAAAAGCAGGACATTATTCTGCGAGTTCCCAACGGCTCATTGGCAGCATATCAGGCAGACCCCACTTGGGTATGTAACTTCAAGGAGATTGTCACGTTCGACGGAGCTTCTGACATGGAAACCATCGCAGAAAGCACCACTGTCAGCGTCAGTCAGAGCGTGACTGAGGAGACTGACCTCAGCGGTACGATGGTAGGCGGCATCTACGTCACCCTCGATACCGAGGACAGCGGCGACGGCTATGATGCCACCGAGGGTTGCTTTGTCATAAACTCGCTGACTACGGCAGAGGGTATTACTGCCGCCAGTGCCGACGATGCCGACGATCTGACGATAAAGAACCAACTGCAGGGACTCGTCTTCGAGGTTTCTGCCGGAAAGGGTAAGGTAACGGTTGACTGCCAGACATTGGGTTCTCGTGTACTTTACGTCAAGGCGGGTACTCAGGCACCGAAGAAGGTGGTGCTCGCTACCCGAGGCACGATGGATGTCGACTACAACGTGACAGAGTCCACCCGTGTGTTCATCTATGCCGCCAATGACACACCGACCGCAAGCAATGCAGACCGTCGTGCAGTATATGCCAACGATGGCAGTGTAAAGTTCTTTGGGCTCACCATCACAGTGGATGATGATGCGGAAGGCATCAGCAGCGTGAAAGCCGGCGGTACTGTGTTGAAGGACGGCAAGTTTGTTGAGCGCGACCGTGTGGTCATCAAGAAGAACGGCGTGAAGTACAACGCTTCCGGCCAGCGTGTGGAGTAATTTATGAGTAATTGTGAAGTAAAGACCCACAATTAACTTCTTGCACAAACAAGACAAAGCGCCTGCAGTAAATGCGGGCGCTTGTTTTGTGACAATGTGATGACACTTATTTTTTTTGCGTGTCCGTAATGTCCGTAATGTCCGTTGAAAGGTGTTATCACGGATTTGAGTTGAATGCTTTTTTGCTTAACTCTGATTCCTGTTGAGTCTTACAATTTTGGGGCTCTGCAGCGGCTCTGCAGCAGTTCTGAGGGCATCGTGAACGGACACAACGGACATTGAGGAAGTCGATAAATGTGTGTGTCAATGCTCGCTCTTCTTACGTCTTACCCACGTCCTTCCTTCGTCCTAGCCATACCCATCCATGCTCTATGAGCGTGGGTAGGACGTATGTAAGGGCTATCTGGGAGCAGAGTGGTAGCTGGCAAGGAGCTGGCTGAAGGCAGCCAGAAGGCTGATGTAAGATGTAAGAGGGCTGATGTGTGAGGACTAATTTTTTGCATGTTCGTTATGTCCGCAATGTCCGTTGATTGTCACGGATTTGAGTTGAATGCTTTTTAGCTTAACCCTGATTCCTGTTGAGTCTTACAAATTAGGGGCTCAGCGCCCCTGCAGGGCTAAATGATAAATGACCCTTCGACAAACTCAGGGCAAGAAAATGATAAATGATAAATGATAAATGAGGTTCCTCTATAAAGTTTAGAGTTTAGAGTTTAGGGTTTAGAGTGAAGAGTTAGTTCTCTTTTGTCATGTGATAACCCATGCGTTTCAGCTGCAGGGCGGCGCCGAAGAGGTAAAGCTGGTGCAAACAAGCTACGTAAGCGTCGAAAGCCTCCTTCGTGCCGGGTTCGATGCCCTGACGCAAGAGAGCATTGTATACACGCGAAGCACATTCACCCGTAACCTTCTCCACATCAGTGTATTCTGCTCCCTGTAACTCCAACACCTCCTCGCGGATATACTCATCCATGGAGTCGTAGCCGCGACGGTCTCTCATGTCGGTGTAGAGGTCGTCCTTCCCCGAACAGGCATCCCAATCATCATCCCACATCTTGGCCAAAGCCATGCCGATATACATCATCCAGCCGAGCGAGGCCGAAGGATAGTCCCTGAACTCACGTATGCCGTCCGGAATATACGCCCGTGCAATCTCCTCCCATTTGCCCTCCACATCAGGGCACTGCGGAAGCAACTCATCAACCGCCTTCATGCCCGACAGATATTGATGCAGGTCTCTATGCAGTATGTCCTCGAATTTATCCACCTCTAACCAATAACCTCTTACCTCTTACCTCTATTCTTCCGTTTCGCAGCCGCCGAAATTGTACTCAGCAAGGGAACGCTCGCGCGAGTGGCAGAAATAAATCACCTGAGCTTTGGAGCACACCTCGCCGCCCTGAATCAGTTCGGCATCGATATACGACACCTGGCGCACCTGCTTTGTGAGACGGGCACGCATCTCAACGACACCGCCGTCGATGGTGATGGGCTTGAGATACCTGATGTCCATGCGGCTCGTGACAGCTACCGTCTGCAGCTTGTGGAAGACAACCCAGCCGGCCACCTCGTCGAGCATCATACAATGGATGCCGCCGTGCAGAGTGTTGCGCCAGCTCTGCAGATTGGGGTCGGGAGTCCAATAGCTGACGATGTCGTCGCCGTCCTCAAAAAACTCAAGGCGCAGGCCGCGTTCGTTGGTGGGACAGCAGCCCGGGCAGCAGTAGCCCTCGATATTCACAAACGGGTTGATAATCTTCTTCATAGGTGTATGTGTGTGAGTTATTGTTTCTTTGATGTGTCGTCCTCGTCGAGAGCCATCAGGGCGAGCATCTCGTCGCGCAGACGGGCGGCAAGGACGAAGTCGAGTTTCTTGGCAGCGGCCTGCATCTCCTTGCGCAGCCGCTCGATGGCCTTGCGGCGCTGCTCGGGTGTGAGCTGCAGCTGCTCTTGCGTCTCCGCAGCCTGTGAGACGGGAATGGGTTCGGGCTCGATATAGGCACGCTTCTCACCCGTGGCACGCTGTATGGCGAGGAGGTCGGTCATCGTGGTGCTCTTGCGTATCTGACGGGGCGTGATGCCGTGCTCGCTGTTGTATCTCATCTGCTTCTCGCGGCGGCGGTTGGTCTCGTCGATGGTGAGGCGCATCGATTCCGTGACGGTGTCGGCATACATGATGGCAAGGCCGTTGACATTGCGCGCAGCGCGTCCGACGGTCTGTGTGAGGGAACGGTGGGAGCGCAGGAAGCCCTCCTTGTCGGCATCGAGGATGGCCACGAGCGACACCTCGGGAAGGTCGAGGCCCTCGCGCAGGAGGTTGACGCCCACGAGGACATCGATGACGCCTTTGCGCAGATTGTCAAGTATCTGCACGCGCTCCAGAGTGTCCACCTCGGAATGGATATATGTGGCCTTGACATCGTAGCGCAGGAGATACTCGGTGAGCTCCTCCGCCATGCGTTTCGTCAGCGTGGTGACGAGGGTGCGCTCGCCGCGTTCCGTGCGCAGCGTGATTTCCTCCATGAGGTCGTCCACCTGATGCAGGGAAGGGCGTACCTCGATAGGAGGGTCGAGCAGGCCGGTGGGGCGTATCACCTGTTCGGCAACAACACCCTCGGAGCGCTCCAGTTCGTAGTCGGCAGGAGTGGCCGACACGTATATCGTCTGCGGCGTGAGCGACTCGAACTCCTCGAAGGTGAGGGGACGGTTGTCCTTCGCGGCAGGAAGGCGGAAACCGTAGTCCACGAGGTTGGTCTTGCGTGCCTGGTCGCCGCCGTACATGGCACGTATCTGGGGCACGGAAACATGGCTCTCGTCGATGATGAGCAGGAAGTCCTTGGGGAAGAAATCGAGCAGACAGTAGGGGCGGGTGCCGGGAGCACGGCCGTCGAAATAGCGGCTGTAGTTTTCGATGCCGGAGCAATGGCCCAGCTCGCGTATCATCTCTATGTCGTAGTTGACGCGCTCCTCCAGACGCTGCGCCTCGAACTCCTTTCCGATGCTCTGGAAGTAGGCCACCTGGTCCTTCAAGTCTTCCTTTATGAGAGCTATCGCAGCTTCCTGTTTATCAGGCGATGTGATGAAGAGGTTGGCCGGATAGATGCGGTAGTCGGGGAAGGAGGCGACGCAGTCGAGCGTCTCGCTGTCGAGCTCCTCGATTTTCTCTATCTCGTCGCCCCAGAAGGAGATGCGGAGGATGCGCTCGCTGTAGGCAAGGAAGATGTCGACGGTGTCGCCCTTGACACGCACGGAACCTCTCGTGGGCGTGATGTCGTTGCGCACGTAGAGCGAGTTGAGCAGGCGGCGCAGGAGGGCGTTGTGGCTGATGGTCTGTCCCACGGTGAGGTCGATGACATTCTCGTAGAAGGCGGCGGGATTGCCCATGCCGTAGATGCAGCTCACCGACGAGACCACGATGACATCGTTACGGCCGGAGAGCAGGGCGCTGGTGGCGGAAAGGCGGAGGCGGTCGATCTCCTCGTTGATGGCGAGGTCTTTCTCGATATAAGTGTCGGTGGAGGGGATGTAGGCCTCCGGCTGGTAGTAGTCGTAGTAGGAGACATAGTATTCCACCGCATTGTCGGGGAAGAACTGCTTCATTTCGCCGTAGAGCTGCGCCGCGAGCGTCTTGTTGTGGGAGAGAATGAGGGTGGGGCGACCGAAATTGCTGATGACATTGGCCATCGTGAACGTCTTGCCGCTGCCCGTCACGCCCAGCAGCGTCTGGGCAGGAAGTCCTTCCCGCAGACCCTCAGTGAGTTGGCGGATAGCGTCGGGCTGGTCGCCCGTGGGGCTGTATGCAGAGGTGAGTTTGAAGTCCATCAAGGTGCAAAGGTAGTGTTTTTTTGCTTCTCTGAAGCATGCGGAGCGTTTCTTTTTTGCTAAAAAACGTGAATAGGGACAAAAAAGTGGGTCCGCATGGCGTGCGTGTGGAGAAAATGTTGTACCTTTGCGCGCTGAATGGCAAAGAATCTACTCATATTGATGCTGGCTCTGCTTGTTATGACCGGTTGCAAGCGAATTAACGCATTGGAGAAATCCAACGACTACGAGTACAAGTACGAGGTGGCAAAGCAATACTTCTTCGAGGGCAGATACGTCAAGGCATCGCTGATGTTCGGCGAGCTGCTGGCTGTGATGAAAGGTACGCTCAACGGAGAGGAGAGCCTGTATATGCTGGCGATGAGCTCGTTCATGTGCCGCGACTACGAGAATGCCTCGCAGTATTTCAGGAAATACTATCAGAGCTATCCGAAGGGCCAGTACGTGGAGTATGCCCGCTACTATGCCGGCTATTCGCTCTACAAGAAAGCGCCCGACCCGAGGCTGGACCAGACGAACACGTATCAGGCGATACACGAGTTCCAGCAGTTCCTGGACTATTATCCCTACACACGCATCAAAAACGAGACGCACCAGATGATATACGCCCTGCAGGACAGGCTGATAGAGAAGGAATACATGAGTGCCAAGCTCTACTATGACCTGGGTACGTATATCGGCAACTGCACCTCCGGCGGCTCGAACTACGAGGCCTGCGTGGTGACATCCCAGAACGCGCTGAGGGACTTTCCCTACGCCTCGAACGAGATGAGGGAGAAGTTTGCGATACTTATCCTGCGCTCGAAATACCATCTGGCCCTGAAGAGCGTGGAAGAGAAGAAGGAACAGCGATTCCGCGACGCGATAGACGAATTCTATTCGTTCATAGGCGACTATCCCGAAAGCCAGTATATGGCGGAGGCGATGAAGATGCACGAGAGCGCAGAGAAAATGGTGCAGAAAAAAAGCATCGATGTCAAGCCCAAAACTGATTAATAACAAACAATAAATATTTTCCCAAAACTATGGATTACAGGAAGACTAACGCCCCGATGAACACGGTGACCCGTGATGTGATGGACCTCTGCGAGGATACCGGCAACATCTACGAGAGTGTGGCTATCATTGCAAAGCGCGCAAACCAGATCAGCGCAGACCTCAAGCAGGAGCTCTCTGCCAAGCTGCAGGAGTTTTCTTCATCATCGGACAACGCCATCGACGAGGTGTTCGAGAACCGCGAGCAGATTGAAATCAGCCGCTACTACGAGCGCTTGCCGAAGCCCACGCTGATTGCAACGAAGGAGTTTGAGGAAGGACGTATCTTCTTCCGCGACGGAAGGGAGCAGGAAGAGGAAGAGGAGCAGTACTGATGATACAGCGTCTTCAGAGCCTTCTGATGTTCTGCTCGGCAATCATTGCCGGCGTAGTGTCTTTTTTCTGCCCTCTGGCAAGGCTCACCGTGATAGAGGGTTTCACGCAGGACCTGACGGGATGGAGCTATCTGCCGCTGGGCGTCATACTGGCAACGGCCGGCGTGCTGACGCTGGGAGATATCTTCCTGTTCCGCAAGCGTGCGTTGCAGATGAGGGTGATGACGTTCACCATCATACTGCTCGTGGCATGGTACGCCCTCTACGGATATGCCTTCTGGCAGCTGACAAAAGAAGCCGCAGAGAGCAATCTGTTCGTTAACGTGTGCATTCCGGCAGCGCTGCCGTTCTGCTGTCTGGTGCTCAACTACCAGTCGTTCCGCCTCATACTGAAGGACGAACTGCTGGTGAAGAGTCTGGACCGTCTGCGTTAACGGATCTTGGGATTTTTTGTGCGGATGACGTCGTAGAGCCACGTCACCTTCGCAATGATGGCTCCGTTGGCAGAGCGGGTGAAGCGGTCGGCCTTGGAGTCGTTGAAAATGGAAGACAGACCGAAGTAGTAGCGTCCCTCGAGCTGGAAATGCCCCACCTTGGGATTGCTCACTTCGATGCCCAAACCGCCACCGATACCGTATTCGAATTTCTTCTGGATAGGCAGGCTGTACTGCTCAATCACATGATTGGGACGCTTTGAGAGTGTCTCAATCGACCATTCGCCGCCACGCTTGTCGTGATCGCCGATGCAGAAAGCTATCTGGGGGCCGATGAGGAGATAGCCCTGAACACCCTTGCGCTCGCGGCCGAAACCGATGCGTGCAAAGACGGGGAGCTGGAGATAGTTCACCGTGCGGGAATAGGTGTCGGACGAGGTCTCGATATTCTCCGTCCATCCGAACTGGGTGAAATTGAGCTCGCCCTGAATGGCACAGATAATACCATAATATTTCTCGCACGTGTAGCGCACGGTAGCTCCGATGGTCATACCGCCATGATATTTCTGATTGATGGTGGGATTAAAGGATACCTTGTTGAGGACATAACCGCCGCTGATGCCGACAGCAAGGTCCCTGCGGTATTCACCCACCTGAGCCCTCACGGAAAGAGCCAAAACGGACAGGGGTAAAAGGCATAAAAAGCGTTTCACAAGTACAAAAGTACAAAAAAGTTCGGGCTTCGTGTACAGTGTGTGCCGTTTTTTTTATTATCTGATATTTTTTTTATACTTTTGTGGTTGTGAAAAGTATAAGAACATACATTACGTTGCTCTTCCTGACGCTTCTCACGCTGACGGCGCGGGGTGCTGCGGACGACCCTGTACTGGAGCCCTACGTGCAGTATATGCCGGAGAGGGAAGAGCCCTTTGTGAAGCAGCCCGGGGATGAGGTGGATCCTCAGAATGCACCTTTGAATTCCGTGTTCTTCTCGAACGCACGCAATGTGGAGGGAGCTGTGTGCCGATATACATGGATAGTGCTGAAGGACAACGTGGAGTTTCTGATGCGTGACGATGAGAATCTGATATACACGTTCATGGAAAGCGGTGTGTATACCATCATCCTGAAAGCTACGATAGTGAAGGAAGGTGTCGTGTACAACTGGCCGGACGATTACGGGGGCGGGGGAAACACGTTTCTGCTGACCATAACGGAAAGTCATCTGGAATTTCCCAATGCCTTTTCTCCCAACGGGGACGGAACGAACGATTACCTGCAGGCAAAGGGTACGGCTCCCACGACTTCGAGCGGAGGAAACGGTCCGAAGGGCATCGTGGATTTTGAGGCCGTAGTGTTCAACCGATGGGGACAGAAGCTGTATTCCTGGAACGACTGCTACACATACGAAGCCGGATGGGACGGCACCTACGGAGGCAAGAGGGTGAAGGACGGAGTGTATTTCCTCCGTGTGAAGGCCAGAGGAGCCGACGGAGTGGAATACAATATCAAGAAAGCAATAAACGTTCTGACGGGATATAACGAAAACAACGAGAACTCTGCAGGTAATCCGTGAAGATGGAGCAGGAATATATTATCGTGGAGGGTGCTCGTGTCCACAACCTGAAGAATGTGGACGTGAAAATCCCGAGGAAGGCATTGACCGTGATAACAGGTCTCTCGGGCAGCGGAAAGTCGTCGCTGGCCTTCGATACCATATACGCAGAAGGACAGAGGCGCTACATAGAGACGTTTTCCGCATACGCACGCAACTTTCTGGGAAATCTGACAAGACCGGATGTGGACAAGATATCCGGACTGTCGCCCGTGATCAGTATCGAGCAGAAGACGACGAACAAGAATCCGCGCTCCACGGTGGGAACCACTACGGAGATATACGACTTCTTCCGTCTGCTCTACGCAAGGGCAGGAGAGGCATATTCGTATGTCACGGGCGAAAAGATGGTGCACTACACGGAGGAGCAGATAATGGGGCTGATACAGACGAAGTATGCGGACCGTAAGCTCTATATCCTGGCTCCCCTGGTGAAGAACCGCAAGGGACACTACAGGGAGCTCTTCGAAAGCCTGCGACGCAAAGGATATCTCTATGCCCGCGTGGACGGCGAGATAGAGGAACTGCTGCCGGGAATGAAGGTGGACAGATACAGGAACCACGATGTGGAGGCTGTGATCGACCGCGTGAAGACACCTCCCTTGCCGGCTGTCGGCGAGGAGGGAGATGTGGACCGCGAACGCTTCCTGAGAAGCATCACGACGGCGATGAAGGAGGGCGGCGGCGTGATGATGGTGTGTGACGCAGAAACAGGTGAAGTGCATCATTATTCCAAGCGTCTGATGTGCCCCACAAGCGGCATCTCATACAGAGATCCTGCTCCACATGATTTCTCTTTCAACTCGCCGCAGGGAGCCTGCCCGCATTGCAAGGGACTGGGATATGTGGTGGTGAACCGCAAGGGACAGGAAGTGGGAGACTACAGCGAGGACGATGTGGACGACGAGGACGGAAAACTGCGTCGCGTGGTGTGCCCCGAATGCGGAGGACAGAGGCTCTGCAAGGAATCGCTGCACTATCTGATAGCAGGCAAGAACATCGCTCAGGTGTCTGCAATGGATCTGGAGGAACTGAACGAATGGCTCGACAATCTGGACCCACAGCTTACAGAGCACCAGAAACGCATCGCTCCCGAGATACTCAAGGAGATACGCACAAGACTGGGTTTCCTGCTGGACGTGGGGCTGAGCTACCTGTCGCTCTCCCGCAGCAGCGCTTCGCTCTCGGGCGGTGAGAGCCAGCGTATCAGACTTGCTACGCAGATAGGTTCCGGGCTTGTAAACGTTTTGTATATACTTGATGAACCGTCAATCGGTCTGCACCAGCGCGACAACGAACGCCTCATAGCTTCTCTGAAGAAACTGCGCGATATGGGCAATACTGTCATCGTGGTGGAGCACGACGAGGAAATGATGCAGAATGCCGACTGGATAGTGGATATAGGTCCGAGAGCAGGAAGAAAAGGCGGTGAGGTGGTGTTTCAGGGCACCTACGAAGATATGCTGAAGACAGATACGCTGACATCACGCTATCTTGCCGGTGTGGAGAAAATACCTGTTCCCAAGAAACGCAGACCTGGAAACGGATTGTCTCTGGTCATCAAAGGCGCTTCGGGGAATAATCTCAAGAATGTGGATGTGGCATTTCCTCTCGGTTGTCTCATCGGTGTGACGGGTGTGTCGGGAAGCGGTAAGAGTACTCTGGTGAACGAGACTTTGCACCCGATACTTTCCCAGAAGTTCTATCGCTCCCTGAGGGAACCGCTGCCTTACGAATCAATAGAGGGAATAGAGAATATCGACAAGGTGGTGTGCGTGGACCAGAGTCCCATAGGACGCACGCCGAGAAGCAATCCCGCTACGTATACGGGTGTGTTTGCCGACATCAGAAACCTGTATGTCAATCTGCCGGATGCAAAAATCAGAGGATACAAGCCCGGACGCTTCTCATTCAACGTGAAAGGCGGACGTTGCGAGGTGTGCGGCGGAAACGGCTACCGCAGTATTGAAATGAACTTCCTGCCCGACGTGATGGTGCCCTGCGAGGAATGTCTGGGCAAACGCTATAACCGCGAGACGCTGGAAGTGCGCTTCAAAGGTAAGAGTATTGCGGATGTGCTGGATATGACCATCAATCAGGCTGTGGAATTTTTCGAGCATGTGCCGGATATCCTGCGACGCATAAAGACATTGCAGGATGTGGGTCTCGGATATATCAAACTGGGACAGTCTTCCACAACGCTCTCCGGAGGAGAAAGCCAGCGAGTTAAACTTGCGACGGAGCTCTCGAAGAAAGATACCGGTCGTACGCTTTATATCCTTGACGAGCCGACTACAGGACTGCATTTTGAGGATATACGCGTACTTCTCGATGTGCTGAACCGATTGGTGGACAAGGGAAATACAGTGGTTGTGATTGAACACAATCTTGATGTGATACGGGCGTGCGACTGGCTTATTGAGATGGGGCCGGAGGGAGGTCGTGAAGGCGGTCGTATGCTGTTTGCCGGTACGCCGGAACAGATGAGAAAGAAGAAAATCGGCTACACAAGCCGATTCCTGTAGGACTTATTGTCTGCGGTGGCGGAAATAGTGACTGCGCACGTAGGCAAAGAAGAAAACAACTCCGATAAGATTAAGAATCCACGCGCTCCAGAAAGCGCCGCTATATCCTGTACTTTCTGACAGCAGGCCGCCAAGCGTGATTCCAAGTCCCATGCCTACGTCCCAGGATGTGAGCAGTGTCCCGTTGGCCGTGCCTCTCTGCGAATTGGATGCCAGATTGATGAACATCGTCTGGAAAGCCGGAAACATATGACCGTTGCCCAGACCTATTATAAGTGCTGAGGCATACATTGCCCACGACTGGTGGACAGAAGCAAAAAGCAGATAACCGATTAAAGAAACAATCACGCCGTGAGTGGCGTTTTTTACGACAGCACCTTGTCGCAGAGAGCGTGCTCCAATCAGGCGGCTCAGCATAAGACCGATACAGAGGATGGTGAAAAACAGTCCTGTGCCGGCCTCCATTCCGAGAGCCTCCTTTGCGTAGATGGCAACGTAAGTAGACACCACACCGTAGCTGTATGAGAAACATGCCATAGAGATTCCTTCCGGCCATCCTGCGAAGAGAAACATTCTGTCGAAGGAGAGTTTGGGACGTTGCTGCGGAGCACGCGTACGAACACGCAGCGTTGCATTTATAATCCATCCGATAAGACCGGATACCAGCGCAACGATGAAGATGGCGTCGTAGCTGCCGGTCCAATGCCACAGAAAGATGCCTACTGTGGGGGCGATGGCTGTAGCGAGATTGTTAGACAGCCCGTAGTAGCCTATTCCTTCAGCACGTCGTGATGACGCTAAGACATCTATTGCCACAGTGCTGTTGGCAACGGTGGCTGCTCCCATAGGTGCTCCGTGAACAGTACGCACGACGGCAAAAAGCAACAAACTGGATGCTACAAGATATCCTCCGAAGAGGAGAGCGAAAAGTCCGTAGAAGAAGAGGAGTACGACCTTGCGGGGGAATGAGTCTACGAAATATCCGGAGAAAGGACGTATAAGCAAGGCTGTAACGGCATATCCGGAAAGTACCAGTCCGATAGTGTCTTTGTCCGCATTAAAGTTATCACTGAGATATAGCGGCAACAACGGAGTGAGTACCATAAAAGAGAAGTAGAGCATGAAGTTGGCACTCCATGCTCTACAATAATTAGCATTCCAGAGATGCTCTTTAATAGAAGAGGTATCTGTTGTCCTGTACATCTGCCTTGAGATAGAGGTCTTGAGACAGACTTTGCAGAGAACGCATCATCATCTGTGAGAGACTCTGCTCTTCTGCCTTCTGGTCATATTTTACGTCCTTCTGCTTATTCTGAGAAAGAACCTGCAAAGCGTAAACAGCACCGTTACCCTTGATGCCCACCTTGGTCTCTCCCTGCTTCATTGTGCTTACAGCACCGGCGATAGCCGGCTCCATAGCACCAACACGGGGAACATAAGACATGCCGGAGAAACTTACGCGATGCATGGTGTCTGTAAGAGCTTCGCTGATAGCCTGAACATCCTTAATGGTTGTCATACCTTTCATCTTCTCCTGAAGCATGGCAGCCTTCTTGTCCTGAATTACCTGCTGCTTGAGGTAGTCCTTGACATTTTCATCATCCCAAGGCAGGTAACCCTTCTTGTGAATGCCGTCGAGAATGACAACCAGGAGATGATCGTTGTTGCCGCACTCATAGAGAGGAGATACGTCGCCAACCTCTGTGCCGTCATTGAAAATCCAACGCAGGGCCTCGCGTGTGGAGGAAACGTTTGCTACATTGTGCTCAGCAGAAGATATGGCCTGACGGCTCTGTACCGTATATCCGGCAGCCTGTGCTTCAGCTTCGAGGTCTGCAACATTCTTACCGGCGATGAAGCTGGAGAACTTGTTGTAGGCAGCGCTGTATGTTTCCTTAGAGAAGTCTACGGGCACCTTGACAACAGCTACATTGTACTTGTCGATGAAGTTGCGACGATCCATTACGTTGAGGATGGCTACGCCCTGACCGGGAATTTCGAATTTCTCCGTAGTGCCGGCATTCATGGATGTGAGTTTCTGTATGAAGAGGCGGTTGGCATCATCCATAGTCTGACCGTCGTACTGTGCACTGGTAATCCACATAGGAGCAACGTTCTGTCCGAAACTCTTTGCTATGCTGTCAATGGCAACTCCGGAACGGAGTACAGCAAGGACGCTGTCGGCACGCATTTGAGTCTCTTCTAAGGACTTACCGGGGATGGAGAGCTGACGGAACTGTACGCTATCGGGTACAACAGCATGGGAAATAACGCGGACGATGTTCATCGTGTTGTCAGCAGCATAGTAGTAGGGGCCTTTCTGCTCACCGATAGACAGGCTGTCAATCTGCTGTGCGATATCGCGAGGAAGAGCTTTTGTGCTGATGGGAAGTACGCTGTATGCAACCAGCGAACCGGCTTCGCGTACAACCTTCGCAGGCTCAGCACCTTCCTGAAGAGCTGCGGCGTATCCGTTCATTTCCTGATTGATGGCAGCCTCGTCAGCCTTGCTTGCAACAACCTCCACGTCAATATACTTGATGTCACGCAATTCCTGAGGATTTCTGAAGAGTTCCTTCATCTCCTCGTATTTAGCCTTAAGCTCTTTGTCGCTGACTTCAATATCTGCGTCTTTAACACTTATGTAGGGTACAGCGCAGAGCAGAACGTCACTTTCCAGGATGCGACCGTCAAAGTTCTGTTTTGCAGCAACAGGGTTGGAGATAAATGCTGCAGTCAGGAGTGACTGGAATTTGCCGGCGAGCAGTTCCTGACGGATTTGCTTCTCCATAAACTTCCAGTATGTCATGAAGCTTGCGTAATACTCCTTTGTGTCAGCAGGTACTTCTGCATCCTCCATCACCTGGTCATACTGCTCTTTGAAACGCTGCAGGGCAGAGTAGTCGAATTTGCCGTCCTCGGAACGGAAAGGAGTGCCGGCAAGCAAAGCGCTCTCGCCTTTCTGAATGTAGCGCTCCAGTTCGGCATCTGTCACACACAGACCGAGAGCTTCGCACTCATTCTGGATGAGCTTCTGCTGGACGAATGACTGCCATGCCTGATCACGCAACATTGTAGCCTGATCGTCTGTAAGATTGTTTACACCCTGGGAGAATTTGATGACATCCGTGTATTCATCTACCAGTTTGTTGTAGTCCTGAATGCTGATATTTTCCCCATTAATCTGACCCACGCGCTGGTGTCTTTCATTCTGGGTGTATCCGAGAGAGCGGACAAACTCTTCTGCAATGAAAGCAAACAAAGCAAGCGCTACGATAATAACGAGAAACTTGCCGTGCTTTCTAACTGAATTTAATGCGGCCATAATTTATGTTTTTTTGTATTTTTACAGTTATATAGTATGCTATACGCGCAAATTCGAACGCAAAAATAAGAAAAAAAATTGACTTATCTGCAAGCTCGTGCAGAGTTTTTTCATTTATTGTGTGATTTTAAGACGAACAAGTTTGATTTGCGTATTAGTGGTCTCTATAATCTTGAACTCAAAATGCTTATATGTTATTATTTCGTTCAATTTTGGGAAACTCTGATATACAGCCAAAATGAAACCGCCAACAGTCTGATACTCGTCGCTTTCAGGTAAATTGAGAGAGAACAGCTCGTTGGCCTTTTCTATTTCCAGTCTGCCGGAGAGCAGATATTCTCCGTTTCCGAGGTCTTTGGCCGTATAGTTTTCTGTATCGTGTTCGTCTTGAATATCTCCGAAAATTTCTTCTACGAGGTCTTCCAGAGATACGATGCCGCTGGTGCCTCCGAATTCATCCACCACAACGGCAAGTGTCTTCTTCTGGCTGATGAAGGTGGATAGAAGTTTATGTGCAGGCATTGTCTCGGGGATTATAGGCAGATGACGTATGTGTTTTGTCCAGTCGTCTGTATCCTTCAGGCGGAACATTTCCGAGGAGTGGAGATATCCCACAATGTCGTCGATGTCTTCCTTGTATATAATCAGTTTGGAGATACCGTTGTCAATAAAGAGCGTCAGCACCTGTGAGAAGCTTGCGCTGAGCGGAGCCGCGATGATTTCCGTACGGGGCACCACGCAGTCTCTGACCCTGACCGTACTGAAGTCCAAAGCATTCTGGAACATGATGACTTCGTCCTCCACCATCTCTTCGTCCTCTTGGGCGTCAATGTTGCTTTGGATGAGGTGATCCAAATCCACTTTGGTGAAATTTTTCCTTTCTGTATTATTCACCTTGAGGCCGAATATTCTGAGCAGCAGTTTTGCCACACCGCTGGTGAACTTACTTATCGGCCATAATATAAAGTAGAATACCAGTGCAGGGACAGCGCACAGATGCATTGCTCCGTTCGGATTTATTCTGAATATCGTCTTGGGCAGGAATTCTCCGAAAAAGAGCACAATGACAGTTGCTATCAGAGTGTTCACCAGAGGGTTGCTTCCGATAAGTTCCGCCATCAGTATGCCGTATACAACAAGTGCGATGTTGTTTCCGACGAGCAGCGTTGTAATGAAATTGTTCTGATGTCTGTAGAATCTGTCCAGGATACGTGTTGTCAGGCTTTTGTCTTCGCGCTCCATTTCCATAAGCATCTTATTGGAGGAGACGAATGCGATTTCGAGTCCGGAAAAAAAGGCGCTAATCAATAGGACTATGGATATACTTATTATCATATCTCGGAGGTTTGTCTGTTTGTTGTGACACTGTCGCTCTCAATGTCTTCCGTCGGGAAGTCACCAACGGAATTTGATACAGAGTATTTGGTCATTGTTTCATTGGAACGGAAGTCCGTCCCGCGAAGTGTGCGGTCGGGAGTCACGATTCTCATGTTCATGTGGTTCCACATTTCGTGGCGGTCCATATCCCAAAAGAGTTCTTCTGTGAAAAAACGTGTATTCTCCGTGTTACGCACTTTCACTCGTCCTCGCAGTTCCCATGTACTCTGGTTGTGCAGATATGCTGTATCAGCTTGTACATAGAGGTCAATATGGAAGGCGGTGTCAAAACGCTCCATAAACATTCCTTTATAGAATTTCCATGTGGCAGGACGGTCGGCGTGATTGTATATGTCCCATTCTTCTGCAACAAGATGATAGCGTATCACACCGCTGTCCGATATGAGGGTGCTCACACCGATGGCGTGCATGAAGGGTAGGGAATCTTTTTCGTTCACAGCTTCTGCAACATGCTCCTCTGCCTCGTCACACGAGATAAACTGGCAGGTAAAGCATAGGAATAAAAGCAAAAGTGGAACTTGTTTCACTCGATTTTGTATTTCATGAACCAGCGTTCGTTGAACGACAGTCCCACATGAATCATGAAATAGTTTTCAGTGACGAGATTCGTGCTTGAGGGCTGTCGGCGAAGCCATTGGAATGATAAGTTCACGATGGAACGGTTGTTGATTCTGTTTGTGATAGGCAGTCCCACACCGGCCGTTATACCATATTCGCAAGGACCGTTTTGCAATTCCTGGGAATTGGTGTAAGACACTTTCATATAGGGCGAAGAATAGAATGCTCCCAGACGGTATCTGCAGCGCTCCAGATATGTGGCGTTATGACCGCGGTTTAGCACAGCGGGATAGAACTCGGCACCTACATTTACGCGATGACGATCGGAATAGTAACCCTTGCGACCTTCATAGACGAGCTGGCCGTGATAGTTGGTGGAAGCCACGGGAATGCTGCAATCCGACCATTTCTCAAACCTGTAGTCGGCAGATACGGAAATCATACCCTTGTTCTCCCACGTCACACCGCCACCGAAGGTATACGGGATGTCGATGGGGTTCTTTGCGACAACCGTTGTTGTGTCTCCCATCGATGTCCATCTCTCCAGCGTGGCACTTCCGCCTGCATTGTGTCCGAGTGAGGCAATGAATCCTGTTCGCAGCAGGTTCTGGTTGTTGAGAACAATAGGCAGCTGCATACCCAGATCTATCTTGTAGGTCAGCACATCCGACGTTTGATTTTGAAGTAATGTGCTGTAGGTTCCGGCTTCCGAGCCGTTCAGCATAAACGACTGAATCATACTGTGGTCATAGCTTCCCCAGATGAGACTGACGTTGGTACCGATGGACAGCAGCCTGATAGGACTTTTCATCTTGCGGAACGGTTGCCAGCCCACACCGATAAAAGCGCGGTGCGTTCCGCCATCGCCGTTGAACGTCTGATAGTTGTCGATTTCTGACGACGTGGTTTCGTCTCGTCCCACGGATGATACGTGATGGAAATTATATCGTATGGTGGTGTAGGGCATGAATCCGAGGCTTAATCCCAATCCGGGTTTCAGGCGAAATGCCATCACGGCATATTCGAATGTGGCGCTTCTCGTGTATACTTTACTTCCGCCCTGTGTCTGTTGGCCGAAGGAAAATGATGCTCCCACGTCGAATATCAGCGAGAGGGAGTCGAGAGTGGAGTAGGAGGCGGGGTTGAGGCTGTTAATCCTGTTGGAAGAATGCAGGGCGATGCCGACACCGCCCATACCTCTGTTGAATCCCGTCACACCGTCACTGGCGAGCCCTATGCCGAAACGTGAATATGTGGAATATGTCCCGCTGCTCTGAGCCGTTGCTCTCACAGCGCAAAAAAACAATGCCAAAAGGCATAGATTTAGTCTTTGAAATATCATAATCGCGTGCAAAGGTACGATTTTTCTCTAAATCCCGCAAATTTTTTCGTTCTATTTATTCAAATCCTAAATAAAAAATGAAATCAATAACATATCAGGGCTCTCGTATGTGGCTTATTTCAATTCTTTTTTGTAACTTTGCAGCCGAAATGAAGCGACTATTAGCATTATCACTACTCTTTATAGCCCAGACTTTTGGTTTTTTGGCTTTTTCTGGCGACGTTCCCATAGAGGTGAGTCTTCTCACCTGTTCGCCCGGAACCAAGAGCTACGAGCTGTATGGGCATACTGCGCTTCGTGTGAAACAGAGGACGGGATCGGATCTCGTGTACAATTATGGTGTCTTTGATTTCACACGTCCTGCATTCACGTGGCATTTCATTCTCGGAGAGTGTGATTACATGGTGATGCCGTTCCGTTACGACCATTTCCGCGAGGAATATGTGAAGCGAGGTTCCGGCATTGTGTCCCAGCGCTTGAATCTCACTCCTCAGGAAGCAAGCCGGCTCGTTGACCTGCTTGAAGAAAACTGCAAGCCGGAGAATATGGTGTATCGCTATGATTTCTATCGCAACAACTGCACGACAAAGGTGCGCGATATCATTGAACAGGCGGTAGACGGGGAAATCGTTTATTCGAGATTGTCGAAACATTTGTTTTATCATCGCTATGAAACATACCGTGAGATGATTCATCACTACACGCGGAATTCCAAATGGTGTGAAATGGGGCAGGACTTGCTTCTCGGTTGCAAGTCGGATACTGCACTTTCTCCACGTGCGATGCTCTTTCTTCCGGATTGTTTACACGATGCATTTGCAAGAGCAGAGATACGTAGTGACAAGAGTGACACACGTCCGCTTGTGCTTGTAGAGGAGACGGAATTAGAAAAAGGAGTGCAGATAAACAATCCGGGTTTCTATTTCACCCCCTTGCAATGCTCCGTGATTTTCTTTGCCCTCATGTTGTTCATATTGGCTATGGAGGGTTTCTTTGCCTGCCAGTTCTGGCCTGTTGATGTTATAGTAATGACTCTACAGGGATTGGCCGGTGTACTGTTGTGTTTCTTGTTTCTTTTCTCCAAGCACCCCACACTTGACAGCAACTTCCAGATATGGCTCTTGAATCCGTTGCCGCTGATAGGGATGTATTTTGTTGTTCCTGCTGCCCGGAAAAGTAAGCGCACGCTTTGGCACGGGTTTAATTTTGCCTGGCTGTTTTTCTTTATATTGTTCATTCCCTGGGTGCCTCAAGACTATGCTGCAGGAGTATTTCCCGTTGCTCTTGGCCTGATGACGCGCCCGGTCAGTTATTTCCTTGCTTATCGACGTGATGAATAATAAGACTTTATCCTTGATAGCGTTGAGCGCCGCATGTCTTGCATTTTCCGCTAGTGCACAGCGTATGGAGGCTCCCCGTTTGGTAGTGAATGTTCTCATAGACGGTCTTCGCACAGATTATCTTCAGGCTTACGCTCCGTATTTCGGTGAAAGAGGTTTCAAGCGTCTTGAGAGCGAGGGTATGAAGTTCTCCCAGGTGGAATATCCCTACGGTATTCCCGACAAGGCGAGTGCTGCTGCATGTTTTTCCACAGGTGCAAGTCCCTACGACAACGGTATTGTGTCGGAGCGTTGGCTCGACCGCAAGACTCTGCGTCCCGTATACAGCGTTGAGGACAGCAAATACAGGGGGCATCTCACTCAGGAGAATGTCTCTCCCAATAAGTTGCTGGTGAGCACTATCGGCGATGAACTGAAGGTGGCTTCTGCAGGACGCAGTCTTGTTTATAGCATTGCCCCTGACCGCGAAACGTCCGTCCTTATGGCTGGTCATGCTGCCAACGGAGCATTCTGGATTAACGACCTCACGGGTCAGTGGTGCTCCACATCCTACTACGGAGCTTTCCCCCAGTGGGCTGTTACCTACGATAATCATAGTGGTCTGAAGAACCGCATCGGTTCGCTCTCGTGGAAGCCTTTCGACGGTTCGCGTGCAGCAAAGGCCGCAGGTATGGGTAATTTCCAGCACAAATTCAATGGCGACCGCCGCTTCCGCGAATTCAAGACGAGCGGACTTGTCGGCGAGGAGACAATCGGTTTTGCTCTTTATCTGCTGCAGAATACAGGTCTCGGTATGGATGTTGCCACCGACTTGCTCTCGCTGGGACTTTACGCAAGAAGTTTCGACCATAAGAGCACTCAGGATTTTTCCTCCGAGATGCTTGATACCTACGTGCGTCTCGACCACGATCTCGCGGTGTTTATGGATGCCGTGGAGAAGAAGATAGGGCAGGGCAGAGCTCTCTTTGTTGTTACCGGCACAGGTGTGACGGAGAGTGAGACGCCGCAGGACCTTTCCCGCTACCGCATTCCCACAGGCACGTTCAACATCACGCGTGCTTCAATGCTTCTCAATATGTACCTTGTTGCCGTCTACGGTCAGGGTCAGTGGGTGGAAGCTGTTATGGGCAACGAACTCTTCCTCAATCGCTCCCTCATCGAGAAGCAGACGCTTAATCTCTCGGAGATGCAGCAGCGCAGCCGCGATTTTATTCTGCAGCTTTCGGGTGTGAAGGACGTTGAGACATCTTTCCATCCCATCTTGGGCGACCTCAAGATAAAAGTGTCTCCGGGATGGACGCTTGTCAACGACGAGACAGGTGGTCAGACCGTTTCCAGAGAGAGCTATGTGACGTTCCCTCTCTATTTCCTAGGAACGGGCATCGAGCACGAGGAAGTAGAAACTCCTGTGTCCCTTGAGCGTATAGCTCCCACGGTGAGCAAGGCCATACATATCCGCGCTCCCAACGGTTGCGGCAAAGCACCCCTGTTTTGAGATAAATAAAAAAATCGACGAATTAAACTTACATTATAGAATATGAATTTAGCAAATATATTGGTAAAACTCTTCGGCGACAAGAAGGGTCGCGACTTGAAGGCATATCAGCCTCTCGTAGCGTTGGTTACTGATATCTATCCTTCTGTCCAGGCTCTTTCCAACGACGAGTTGAGAGCCCGTACCAAAGCCTTGCAGCAGCAGATACGCGAAGCTGCAAGGGAGCAGCAGGATGAAATAGCCCGTTTGAAGGCTTCCATACCGGCAACGGAGATACAGGACCGCGCCCCCATCTTTGCAAAGATTGACCAGTTGGAGAAGGATGTTCTCGACATTTACGAGAAACAGTTAGACCTCGTGCGCGCTGAGGCTTTCGCTATCGTCAAGAGCACCGCAGAACGTTTTGCGAAGAATGAGAATATCGAAGTGACGGCAACGGATTTCGACCGCGAGCTTGCGGCCTCCCACGACTTTGTGGATATCGAGGGCGACAAGGCTGTTTACCACAATCATTGGGTGGCCGGCGGCAACGAGATTGTCTGGGATATGATTCATTTCGATGTTCAGCTCTTTGGCGGCACGGTGCTTCATCAGGGCAAGATTGCGGAGATGTTCACTGGTGAGGGTAAAACGCTCACCGCCACACTTCCCGTCTTCCTCAATGCCCTGACGGGCAACGGTGTCCATGTGGTTACCGTCAACGACTATCTTGCCAAGCGCGACTCCGAGTGGATGGGGCCCATCTACATGTTCCACGGGCTTTCCGTCGACTGCATCGACAAGCACCAGCCAAACAGCGAGGCCCGTCGCAGAGCTTATCAGTGCGACATCACATTCGGTACGAACAACGAATTCGGTTTCGACTATCTGCGTGATAATATGGCGCAGGATCCCTCGGAACTCGTACAGCGTGCTCACAACTATGCCATTGTCGATGAGGTCGACTCCGTGCTTATCGACGATGCCCGCACGCCCTTGATTATATCCGGTCCTGTGCCCAAGGGCGACGATCAGATGTATGAGGAATATCAGCCTCTTGTGGAACGTCTGGTGGGTGTGCAGCGCACGCTTGCTACGCAGTATCTTGCTGAGGCAAAGAGACTTATTGCAGAGGGCACTGCGGAGGGTGATAAGCAGAAAACGGCTGACGGTTTCCTCTCTCTCTTCCGCAGTCACAAGGCTTTGCCCAAGAACAAAGCCCTCATCAAGTTCCTCTCCGAGCCGGGTATCAAGAGCGGTATGCTCTCCACGGAGGAAATATATATGGAGAACAACAACCGTCGCATGCCGGAGGCCGTCGAACCTCTTTATTTTGTTGTTGATGAGAAGCTTAACAGCGTAGACCTTACGGACAAGGGTAACGACTGGCTCGCCAATCAGGTGAACGATGCTGCGCTTTTCATCCTGCCCGACATTGCCGCAAAGATGTCGGAGATAGAGGCTATGCAGCTGTCCGACGAGGAGCGTCTGGAGAAGAAGGACGATGTGTACAACGACTATGCCATCAAGAGCGAGCGCGTGCACACCCTGCAGCAGCTGCTTAAGGCCTACACGATGTTCAACATCGATGAGGAATACGTGATTCAGAACGGTGAGATCAAGATTGTCGACGAGCAGACGGGCCGTATAATGGAGGGCCGCCGCTGGAGCGACGGTCTTCACCAGGCTGTGGAGGCTAAGGAGCATGTAAAGGTGCAGGCTGCCACTCAGACCTATGCCACCATTACGCTGCAGAACTATTTCCGCATGTATCACAAGCTGGCCGGTATGACCGGTACGGCTGTCACCGAGGCAGGCGAGTTCTGGGACATCTACAAGTTGGATGTTGTGGAGGTTCCCACCAACCGTCCTGTTATCCGCACCGATATGAACGACCGCGTCTACAAGACTCAGCGCGAGAAGTATAAAGCCGTCATTATGGAGGTGGAGAAGATGCGTAATTCGGGTCGTCCGGTGCTTGTCGGCACCACTTCAGTAGATATTTCAGAGATGCTGTCTAAGATGCTGTCAATGCGCAAGATACCGCATCAGGTGTTGAATGCCAAGCTGCATCAAAAGGAGGCTGATATCGTTAAGGAGGCCGGTCGCAGCGTCGACGGTCTCGGCACAGTTACCATCGCCACCAATATGGCCGGTCGTGGTACGGATATCAAGCTCACTCCCGAAGTGAAGGCTGCCGGCGGTCTTGCCATCATTGGTACGGAGCGTCACGAGAGCCGTCGCGTCGACCGTCAGCTCAGAGGTCGTTCCGGCCGTCAGGGTGATCCGGGCAGCAGCGTGTTCTTTGTGTCTCTTGAGGACAAACTGATGCGTCTGTTCGCTTCCGAGCGTATCGCACGTGTGATGGACCGTCTGGGCTTCGAGGACGGCGAGATGATTGAGCACTCCATGATTACGCGCTCCATCGAGAATGCGCAGAAGAAGGTGGAGGAGAACCATTTCGGTGTGCGTAAGCGTCTCTTGGAATACGACGACGTGATGAACAAGCAGCGCACCGTGATATATTCCAAGCGCCGTCACGCTCTCATGGGCGAGCGCCTTGGTATGGACATCTCCAACATGATATGGGACCGTGTGTGCAACATCATGGAGAACAACGACTGGGACGGCTGCAAGGAGCAGTTCCTCGAGATACTGGCTATGGAAGTGCCCTTCACCCGTGAGGATAAGGATACGCGCGACATCAATGAGCTGGCGGAGGAAGCCTATCAGAAGGCAATGGAGCGTTTCAAGCAGAAGTGCCAGATTATCGCCACCAACGCCATGAAGGCTGTCACCATGATTAAGGAGAATCCCGATATGCCCGTTTATGAGAATATCATGGTACCCGTTGTTGACGGTCGTCGTGCTTATCAGGTAAGTGTGAATATCGAGGAGGCATACGAGTCTCAGTGCCAGAATGTCTGCACGGCATTCCACAAGGCTCTCATCCTTCACACGATAGACGACTGCTGGAAGGAGAACCTGCGACTCTTGGACGAACTGAAGCACTCTGTGCACAACGCCAGTTACGAGCAGAAGGACCCCTTGCTCATCTTCAAACTTGAGAGCGTGAAACTCTTCGATGATATGGTGAACCGCATCAACGACCGCGTAGTCAGCGTCCTGATGCGTGCCCAGGTGCCCGAGTTGCAGATACGCACCGAGCGTGCTCCCCAGCCCCCGAAGCCTCAGCGTCAGCAGTACACGGAGAGCCACCAGTCGCTCACCGACGAGGGTATGAGGGAGGCCGCTTCGCGCGACACCCGCGACCAGCAGCCCACTCAGCCAATTCGTGTGGACAAGCTCCCAGGGCGCAACGACCCATGTCCTTGTGGTAGCGGTAAGAAATTCAAGCAGTGTCACGGCCGGAATCTGTAAGTCTTGTTGCGCAGGGTCTCACCAAGCGCATTGGCGACAGGTTTCTTTTCCGGGGCCTGTCCCTCTCCATTGCGGAGGGGCAGCGTGTGGGACTTGTGGCACAGAACGGTACCGGTAAGACCTCTCTGCTCAATATCCTTGCCGGCGTGGACGCTCCCGACGAAGGGGAGGTGATACTGCGCTCCGGTCTTCGTATCGGCTATCTGCCCCAGAGCATTGCCACCGACGAGGGTGATACGCGCTCCGGTGGACAGGTGAAACGGGCTGCCATAGAGGCGCTCTTCAAGACGGAGCCGGATATTCTCATTCTCGACGAGCCCACCAACCATCTCGACCTCGGTATGGTGGAGTGGCTGGAGAGTTATCTGCGGCGCGGGGGTATCACATTGCTCATGGTGACGCACGACCGTTATTTCCTCGACCGCGTGTGCAACGTGATACTCGAGATGGACGACGAGCGTCTCTACACCTATCGCGGCAACTATGCCTACTATCTGGAGAAACGGCAGGAACGCATCGACAACCGCAGGGCGGAGATAGCGCGTGCCAACAATCTCTACCGCACCGAACTGGAATGGATGCGCTCCACTCCGCAGGCGCGTTCCCACAAGGCACGCTACCGCGAGGAGGCTTTCTACGATATAGAGAAGAAAGCGCGTGAGCGCATTGCTGATGACAAGATGCGTCTGGAGGTGAAGAGCACCTATATCGGCAGCAAGATATTCGAGGCGGAATACGTCTCCAAGGCATTTCCCGACGGCCCCGTCATCCTCAAGGATTTCTACTACAACTTCTCCCGCTACGAGAAGATGGGCATCATCGGCAACAACGGCACGGGCAAGTCCACCTTCGTCAAACTGCTTCTCGGTATCGAGGCTCCCGACAGCGGTCGCTTCAATGTGGGCGACACCGTCACCTTCGGCTATTTCTCCCAGGAGGGTATGCATTTCGACGAAGGTATGAAGGTTATCGATGCCGTGACGGCCATTGCGGAGTATGTCGATCTGGGCGGCGGGCGCAAGCTCTCTGCCATGCAGTTCCTGCAGCATTTCATGTTCACTCCTCTCCAGCAGCAGAACTATATCAGCAAGCTCTCCGGCGGTGAGAAGCGTCGCCTGCATCTGTGCACAGTATTGATGCGCCAGCCCAATTTCCTCGTACTCGACGAGCCCACCAACGACCTCGACATCATGACGCTGCAGGTGCTCGAACAGTATCTGCAGGACTTTCAGGGCTGCGTCATCGTTGTCTCCCACGACCGTTATTTCATGGACCGCGTGGTGGATCATCTTCTGGTGTTCAAGGGCGACGGTGTCATTGACGATTTCCCAGGCAACTATACACAGTATCGTGCTTTCACAGCGGAAGCCTCCCAGCGTGCTGCGGCAGCGACGGCCGCTCCTGCGCAGAAGCCCCGTCTCACCGAACCCAAGAAACGTCTCTCTTTCCGCGAGACGAAGGAACTGGAGACATTGGAGAAGGAGATAGCCGCCCTTGAGAGCGAGAAGGCGCAGATAGAGCAGACGCTCAGCGGGGCATCGGTGGCGGTGGACGATATTGTGCGCCTCTCCAAACGCCTGCCGCAATTGGAGGCAGAGATGGAGGAGAAGACTCTGCGCTGGATGGAACTGGAAGAGAAGAAGATGTAAGAAGTAAGAGAGAATAACCAAAACGAAAACCAAAACCAAAACAAACAACTCGTCTATTTTTGCGCAGCAAATGAGCGCGAGCGCAGTCGAAGCGAATTAATAACAAAAATAACATGAAACACACTATTTGCCTTTTTGTAGCCGCATTGACATTCCTCACGTCGTGCGGCAAGAACGACTATCGTATCACTGGCAGTACGGCGCAGTTCGCCCAGATGGGATTCACGGTAGATTCCGTTGTGCTCCACGTCGACGGTTCTGCTGTGCAGACTGTTTCCGTGACTGCCGACACGTTCCTCATCGCGGGTTCTGTGGATAAGCCGCAATGCGCTGATGTCACTTTCTATCTGCACAGCATCACGGGTTTCCAACCCTACGCCATACCTTTTGCCCTCGAACCCGGTGAGGCGCGTTTCAACGACAAGACGGGCATCTTCTCGGGCACTCCGCTCAACGATGCTGTGCACGATTTCATCGGACGTCTCTCCACAGTCGCATCGCGCGACGAACTGCTTCTCACGCTCGACACGCTGATTCAGGAGCACGGCAGCGATGTCTCCGGTGTGTTGTCGCTCAATCTGGTGGCTTCCTATCTCGCTCCCTCCGATGTCATCAGACTCATCGGTTCTCTCTCTCCTGAGATGCAGCAGACGGCTCCCATGACGGCTCTCATGGAGTCTGTTTCGTTCAAGAACAAGAGTGCTGAGGGTCAGCCCTTCATTGATTTTGAGGCTGAATACGAGGGTAAGACGCAGCGCCTTTCCGATTATGTGGGTAAGGGTAAATACGTGTTGGTGGACTTCTGGGCATCGTGGTGCGGTCCCTGCCGTGCAGAGATTCCCAATCTCATCAATGTCTACAACACCTACAGGAGCGACCGCTTCGAGGTGCTCGGCGTTGCCACATGGGACAAACCGGCCGAAACCCTCAAGGCCATCCGACAGATGGGCATACCTTATCCGCAGATAATCAATGCCCAGAAGGCGGGCAGCGATGCGTACGGTATTGAGGGCATTCCCGAGATTATTCTCTTCGGTCCCGACGGCACCATACTCAAGCGCCGCCTTCGCGGTGAGGCTATCGGGCAGGAAGTGAAGGCAGCCCTCGGACTTTGAACTCTGAAATAAGGGTGGGAGAGTGCATTATTGCAAAAAAGACATAAAATAATTTGTCTCTGAGTGTGTCTGTTTGCAAAAAATGTCGTACCTTTGCACCCGCAAACGCGGAAACACCGCTCGGAGAGATGGTAGAGTGGTCGATTACAGCAGTCTTGAAAACTGCCGTGCTGCGAGGCACCGGGGGTTCGAATCCCTCTCTCTCCGCTCTGATAAATTTAAACCCGCTGATTTTTCAGCGGGTTTTTTATTTCTTCCATTCAGATATTTTATTCTTCAGCCGTTTGTAGCCCTCAACGCCCAGGATTGTCAGGCCTCCATACTGGCAGGTCTTGGCCAGCCCGAACAGCACTGTCCACAGCACACCTTTTGTAACGGCACTTATCGGGAGCAGCATTTGGGCAAAGGAGAGAATATAGAAGGGTATGCAGCACAGTAACACTGTCACACCGGTACGGAATGACAGCGACTGCAACCATCTCCTGATTCTGCTCCATATATTGCGAGGTGCGCCTTCATCGGCATTACAGTGTTGCGGGCCTATTTTTTTTTCTTCCATATCCTTTTCCATCCGGTAGCAGGTGAATGTCTCTCCCACGATTTTCTGCGAGTAGTCGGCCGCATACCCCATCGTCTCATAGAAGTGTATCTTGTTGTCGCGGCTTTCCACCACTGCTTTCTTGTATCCCAGTTCCCTTGCCCATGTTTCCGCTTCCTTCATCACTTGGGTGCCAAGTCCCTGCCGGCGATATTCCGGCAGCACCACCACGCGTCCCAGCATCACTCTCTCCCCGTCTATGGCGTACATGCGGCAAGTGGCCACCGGCAGATATTCGTCCACCATCACGATGTATTTTGTATCGGGTGTGTCATGTTCGTCAAACTCCACGTCGAGCGGAATCTGATGTTTCCGTGCCATCGCCTGTATCCTTACGTAGTAAGCTCCGGCTTGTTCCGATGTATTTGTCGCTCTTATTACCTTCATTATTGTAAACTAACCTTTAACCTTTAACAATGCACCATACTACCAGTGCTGTTTGCGCCAGCATTATCAGCGGCACGCCGTAGCAGAACTTCTTATGCTGGGTCTTGTGATGCCATGTCTTCATCCCCATCCATGCTCCTATGCTGCCTCCTGCCGCCGCCATCCACAGCAATGCGGCCTCTGATATCCTGCGCTTCCCGTGTCGGGCCTTCCACTTGTCGATACCGTATATGAGGAATGTGGCTGCGTTGACGACGGCGAGGTAGAGTAGGGCGATGTGCAGCAGTGTGTCAGTAGGCATACACCAGTCCGTATTTCTCATGCAGTTTCCGAAGGGAACCGTCCGCCTTCATTCTGCGTATCACGCTGTTCACCATCTCCAGCAGGTCTTCCTGTCCCTTCCTCATCAGCACGCCTATCTCTCCGTGGGTGAAGGGGTGCTCCAGCAGCGGTGCTGCGAGGCGTGTGTCGGTCTTCACGTAGTAGGGAGCCTCCGTTATCTCCGTTATCATCACGTCGGCCAGTCCGGCGGCCACGAGCGACGGTATCTCCTCGTTCTTCGAGTGTACTATGATTGTGGCGTGGGTGAGGTTCTCGTTTGCAAATTTCTCATTCAGTCCTCCGGGATTCACCATCACGCGCACCCCGGTCTTGTCTATGTCGGCCAGCGACCGGTATCTGCCGGCTTCCTCGCTCCGGCACAGTATAGTCTTGCCGTTGGCCAGATAGCCTTCGCTCATAAGCATTTTCTCGCGGCGTGCATCGGTGACGGTGATGCCTCCTATGGCCAGGTCGAACGTTTGGGGCTCTGCCATCACGTCGTCTGTCAGCGTCGGCCACGATGTCCTGACGAATTCGATGCCCACACCAGCCTGTGCTGCTATCACGGCGGCCATGTCGATGTCAAATCCCCAGTACTTTCCTGTCTCCGCTTCGCAGTATGTCAGGGGTCTGTAGTCGCCCGTAGTGCCCACGAGCATCTTGCCCCTGCGCTCTATCCGTTCCACCGTAGGCTGTGCGGAGGAGTCCGGCATTGTCTGCCTTACCGTGTAGGTTCCGGCTTGATATTCTTTTGATTCAGACTTCCCGGGAAGAGTTACTGCAGCTGTTGCGCCTTCCGGGACGGTGAAGGTCCATATCCAGTTGTTGCCCTCGTAGTGCCAACTGCTCTTGATGAGTCCTGCAGCAGAAGGATATGAGGCATCGAGATATCCGAGCCTTCTGTCCGGAACGGGACGCATGATGATGTGTTTGAAGCCGGGCTGTGCCGGGTCGGAAGCTATGCCGGCACAGGTTTGCCACAACCACTGGCACACACATCCGTAAGCATAGTGATTGAAGCTGTTCATTCCCCTCGGACCCATTCCGTTCTCTTTCATGTAGCTGTTCCAGCGTTCCCAGATGGTGGTGGCTCCGTTGTCCACGGAGTAGAGCCAACTGGGATTTTTGCGCTGAAAGAGCAGGGTGTAGGCCACATCTGTCATACCGTTGTCGGTGATTGTGGGCATGAGGATGGATGTGCCCAGGAAACCAGTCTGCAGACAGTCGCCGTGCTCCCGGATGTTCTCGCGCAGGCGCCCTGTCATCCCGACCTTGGCCTCGCCTTCGAGGAGGTTGTTGCGCAAGGCAAAGAGGGCAGGGGTCTGCATTGTGTTGAGGATGTCGCACTTGAAAGTGCCGTCGCTGTTTAAGAAACGCTCACGCAGATAGTTGACAGCTCTCTGCATCTCAGCGCCGTATTGCATCGACTCCGTGTCCCTTCCCGTAGCCTTTGCCATGTCAGCCATCATCGAGGCATCGATAGCCCAGTAGGAAGCACCGAGGTAGTTCCAGTATTCAACGGTTTCCGGCAGCGGTTTGCCGTCCTTGAATGCAGAGCCTCCGCAACTCTCCAGCGGCTCGTAGCTCAGCCAGTCGCCCCATTGGTAGTTGCCGTTTTCCAGCGAGAGCGCCGTGTGGTCGTACCTCGTCGGGCAGATGTGGTCCATATAGCGCGTCATCGACTCCCAGCTCTCCTCGATGATTGTCTTGTCGCCGAACTGTTTCCATACGGTCCATGGCACTATGATGCCGGCGTCCGACCATCCGAAGCGCATATATTCGTTGTGCCATGAGCCGTACTGTCCCGGAGGTGCTACGCTGGGATATCCTCCCGCCTCGTTCTGCGAGTCGCGCAGGTCGTGCATCCATTTGTGGAAGAAACGGTCGGTGTTGGCGAAGTAGCTTCCCGTCTCGCAGAAGACCTGAGTGTCGGCCGTCCATCCCAGCCGCTCGTTGCGTTGTGGGCAGTCGGTAGGCACGCTGAGGTAGTTGGAGCGCATCCCCCATACGGTGTTTGAGATGAGCTGGTTCACGAGGTCGTTGCCGGTGGAGATACGTCCCGTTTCCATTTCCGGTGTGATGCTGCTTACGGGTACTGACAGAATCCTCTCGATGATCACTTCACCTGTGGATGTGATATCCACGTAGCGGTAGCCGTAGAATGTGCAGCGGGGTGTGTATTCTTCCCATCTGTCCTTTGTCTTTTGTCCTTTGTCGTTGAGGGCGGAGCCTGCAAAAGTATAGTCCAGTCGGATGCTCTTGTCGTGGATGCGCAGATTGCGGCGGTGCACGCTCCCTTCCGGACCGTCCATGCCGCGACTCTTTGCGCCGTTGCCGTCGTTGAGTATCTCGCCGGGCAGACAGCTGAGCTGTGTGCCTTCTTCGGCTTTGAAACGGAACGCGGGCACAGCAGCACAGTTCTGACCGAAGTCAATCACCAGATGCTCACCCGGACCGACCGTCATCGTCTGCCCGTCCTCATATTCCCTTTCGACGACAATCCTGCCGTAAGCCTCATCGCCGGCGCCCTCGGTTCTGGAATAGATGTATGCCCGTTTGGGTTTCAGGGCCAGCTCCGTCAGATGATATACCTCAGCGCCGTTCTCCGGCACGATGATGCCTGCATACTCCTTGCTGACGGCTGGCTCTTTGAGCGCCTCCGGAGTGAGGAATCCCAGCGGTATGCGGGCATCATACTGCTCGCCGTCGAAGATGGCTGCATGCCTCACGGGACCTGCTATTCCCGCTTTCCATCCGTTGACATTTGTGCCGTAGCAGCGCTTGCTACCGTCTGCGTATGTCAGTTCGAGCACACCCCGGAAGGCGCATTTCTGCCCGTACATGCCGTCCGACCCGCTGGGCGTGATAATCTTGTCTGCCCACCATCCCGGCGTCACCTGCGCTGCCAGAGTATTCGCCTTTCCTTTCTGTGTCCTCAGCTGTGCGGTGATGTCGTAGGTGAACGCATATTTCGTGCGGCTGTGGTGGGAGAAACCGGGGCGCAGCACTTCGCGTCCGATGCGCTCGCCGTTCACATACAGCTCGTTCACACCGAGGCTCGTGGTCATCCACAGAGCCTTCACCACGCGCCCCTCATTCGTGAACGTGCTCACAAACCAGTTGGCACCGTCTGCTGCCCGTGTGTGTTCATCCACACGTCCGTGCACTTCGGGGGCATCTGCCACACATATCCATTCCGATTCGTCCCATGCCTGATTCGGGAGCTCACCGACCACCTGCGCCTGAAGGGGCAGTATGCTGATAAGTGCCGCAAGGAAAAAAACTGCTTTCATTGTTTTTCTGACTGTGTCGCCCATACGAAGTTATCCTTTCCGGCTCCCATTTCGAAGTGATACTTTGCTATGCCCATATCCATCTTTGTGTAGCCGATCAGTGAGAATCCTTTCCTGGCTATCACGCGATGTCGGCCTCCTGTCATGCCTGCGTATTCGAATGAGAACTTCTGCTGGTTCACGGCGGTGGGGGCGAGCAGTGCGGCCTCCACTCCTTTGCGGAACCATTCAGGGCTCTCTGCGCCGGCGTTGCTCACCTGTTCTGCGGTCTTTATCTTGTGGCTGACGCCCTGTGTCTCGCCGTATCCTATGGCGATGTAGCACGCTATCTTCTCTTTCCAGTAGAGCACGTATGTCCCCGGCACTTTCGTGTAGCTGAGTCCCACCCAGCATGTATTGAGTCCCAGCGTCTGTGCGTACAGCACCAGTTGCTCTCCGTAGTATCCCACACGCTCGTCCAGGTCGTCTGCTTTCTCTCCGGCCACGACGATGTAGTTGTTCACCCCGCTGAACTTCCCGTAGCGTGCCAGCGGTCCCCGGAATGCTTTTGGTTCGTTGGTGATGAGCTGCATGTGCAGTTCTCCTTCGCGGTTCAGTTCGATGATTTTCTCCTTCAGTAGTTTCACGGTGTCGTCGTCGAGCGGCTTGTCTTTGTATGCCCTCACGCTGTGTCGTGCTTCTATGGCTTCCAGTAGTGTCATATGTGTGTTTTTATGGATTTACGTTGCAAAGGTAGTGATTTTTTTCTAAAGTGGACGAGTAAACGAGTAGACAAGTGGACAAGATGTTTGTTTTGTTTGTCGTTTTGGTTTTGTCCTTAGTCTTTCGCCTTTCATTTATCATTTATCATTTCTCATTTAGGACGCAGCCCGCCGCCCTGCAAGGGCACAAAATATTGATGTCGCATATGTCGCATATGTCGCAAAAACAAGAAAGCCGCTGATTTTCAGCGGCTTAACTTTTAACTTTTACATTCTACATTCTCCATTTTACATTTGCGCTACAGCGCAACGTGTAGCCAAGTCCCCTCGTTAATGAGTTCCGTTGTTTTCACGTTGTCGCGCAGGAAGGCGTAGTAGCCGGGAACGAAGGGGATATCTACGGCGCGGCCTTTGGTGTGGTAGCTGTTCTTTGCGCCTCCTACGGCATCGTTCAGTGCCTTGCAGCGGAAACCGGAGTTAATCCTGATGGGTTTGCCGAAATGCTGACGCAGAGGTTCAAGCACCTTCTGGCAAAGCTTCTGGAGGTTGTTCACTTCTTCCGCGTTGATGCGGTTCTCTATCTTTTTCTTCTCAGCGGTCTCGCTGCGAAGCATTTCTTCCAATGTGAAGTGTTCTGTTAGTTGCATAATCGACCCCCTCTAACTCCCCAAGGGGAGCACCATAATGGGGCATTGGGTTTAAGAGACCCCCCTCAATCATTTCTTCCCCCTTGGGGGACTGAGGGGGGTCGGTTATTTGTTGAGTATTTCTTTCATCTTGTCAAAATATCCATCTACGCCCAATAGTGTTGCGCAGAGGACGAGAAGCTGTGCGACGAGCATGAGGACGGTGGAGTCTATCTCTCCCTGCGGAGGAAGGAATAGCCCTGCGGCAGCGAATGCCACCGCAGAGCAAAATGCGAGGAGAGCGATTTTACGCTTCATAATTGTCATTTGTCAATTTTCAATTGTCAATTATTCGCCGGCTCCTTCGCTGCTACCACCACCATTGAGGGTGAAGCTGGCAGTCAGCGTCATAGCTGCGCTCACGGTTACGCTACGGGAAGCGCTTGTGTTGCCGTCGCTCCACTGCGAGAAGCTGTAGCCGGCGTTGGGCTGTGCAGTGATTGTCACAACCGTGCTGGGTGCTACGTCGGTGTTGGCACCTGCGCCGTACTCGCCGTCGCCAATCTTCACCTTGCCGCCATTGCCTGCACTCACTGTGAGACGTACGGTCTCAGCACTTGAACCACCCGTGGATCCGCCATTCCCTGAATCCGTAGATTCGTTTTCGTCCACGGTGTTGCCAGCCTGATTTTCCTCCACGATGCCTTCGTCATCGGAAGTGACGCGCTTCACCTCGTTGCCGTTGCGGTCGATGCAGGTGATGATGATAGAGGTGTTGGCCAGTTCGTCCTTCAGATCCACAGAGGGAGTGAAGATGATGCGACGGCTCTTGATGAGTCCTCTCTTCACGTCGTTCACGTCTGTCACCGACTTGGAGCGCAGTCCGAAGCGCATGGTGCCCAGTCCGGGCAGAGCCACTGAGTGACCTTCCGTGGCCCAGGCCTTGATTACCTCGCCGGCTGCATCCCAGCAAGCCTGCATCACGCCCTGATTCACACCGCTGCGCAGGGCAGCCTCGCGAATCACCTTTCTCTGTTCGAGGCTGGCGTAGAGCTCGGGGGTCATCACATAGCGGTACGTACCCGCATCATTCTTGTCAAACTTGAGCAGTCTCTCAACTGCCTTTACTTTAAGTGCCATAAAATTGATAAATTTTAAGGGTGTAAAGAATTTTTCTACTCCTTAAAACCTATTCCTTAATCCTCGTTTCTGCGGCCAGGTGATGGAGATTTTTCCCGTGCACTAAGAAAAATTTTCCCGATGCCTTATCCGCAAAAATGCGATGCCTTTCTGTCTCTTTTGCATCACGGTACAAAGGTACGACATTTTTCTGCAATTTCCAAATTTTTTACTCTTTATTTTCAATAAAAATGCATTTATGAGGCAAAAGAGGTTACTCACTTACAACTTACTCACTTCGGACATCTGTGTTTTTCAATACAGGAAAAATACCTAATTATAGAATTTTATAATATTTTATATTATAAAATTTAATATTTAATATATACATCTCTCTTTCTACCTATTTGGTACGAAAAAATGTAAATGTCCGAAGTGAGTAAGTGAGTAAGTGAGTAAGTGGATTTTTTTTCGTACCTTTGCAGCCCGAATATTATAAACTCGCGCAGAAAGTATTGCTAGCGAAACAGATACCTGACCTATAGTCTCCTTTCTCGCATAATTTAGAAGAATGAAGATTATATTGGAGAAGGGTGACACCGAGGAGCAGCTCCTTATGGCGAAGGCACTACTGAAAAACAAACTCGTAAGTGCCATAGAAAGCATATCTTTCTGTTGCCGGAAAGTGAACAAGAGTGATGACGAGGTGGCCAAGGCCGTGATTGAAGTGGCGGGCCTCTTTGGCGTGGGCTCACTGTGGACTGCCGTGTACAGGGTACTGGTGGATTTTTGTGGATGGGAAAGTGATATAGCCGCTTTCAGAAGGAGGATGAACACATTATTGAAAAATGTGAAACTACGCTTCCCATGCAAATATCAGGCTATACAGAAACCACTTGCAGCGAACAGCATTCTGAGAAAGGATTTTTCGGAATGGAAAAAGTACATTGTGCCCACTGATGACAGAGTCTTTTCAAGACAGATGTTTATCGCAGAGGAACTGCTGAAATTACTTTCAATAAGTATCTAAATTTACTATTGCATTGCGAAATTTACTATTTTTAGGTAAATACATACAATGCCTTTCTTTTCGTCTTACCTTTGCAGCGTCATTGAGAATTGAGAATTGAAAATTGAAAATTGAGAATTGAGTAAACTACTTAAACCATTAAACTATTAAACTATTAAACTAAATTTAAAATGGAAGCAACAGTTAGAATTTTGCAGCAGTCGGCACTGATGACGCGTCAGTACACCGACAAGAAAACAGGTCAGGAGCGCACCGTGAACTCCGTGACTCTGAAGTTGACAGACGGTATCAACACCTTCCTCGGTGAGATCACCGGAGAGCGGGCGGTGAGTTGCCCGAGGTTCGACCCTCAGCATCTCTACCAGGTGCAGTGCACGATGACAGTGCGCGAGTGGAATTCAAGCCAGACCGGCGAAGCCATGCAGGCCACAACCATCTATGTGGACAAAATAAATCTACTCTAATATGAGAAAGCTACAGAAATCGTATAAGTCGAACACGCGCATCTATGACGACGGTTCGATAGAGGTGGATCCGCAGGCTCAGGGCGAACCCAGCCAGAAGGACGTGAAGAAGGTGGGTAAGTCGAAGCGCTACGTCACCAACGGCAGGAATCCGCTCACCTGCGTGGAACTGAAATGCCCCGAGGATGTGCCGGACAAGGCGGCTTACTTCCGCCGCGAACTGGCCAAACTGACCCGCGACATGGAGATAGAGCAGCCGGACCTGCCCGAGGGCGAGTACCTGCTCAACGAAACCCATGTGAAGGTGCATTACTCCCGCAAGGAGCAGAAGGTGGTGGCATGGCTCACCTTTGAGACGAAAGGATTGCTTGAAGTAAGGAGAGAGTTGTACAATCTGACAAGCAAGATAGACAAATGTTTTGTTATCAACGAAGCTTCAGTTCAGCCACAGAAGTAGTTACAAAGGAACTGTTTAGGGCGCTAATCACAGCGCCCCAAACATTCTCTCTGGTTAGAGAGGCACGCGAAGCACTGGCCCTTGGCGACAAGAACGCCTACGCCATCAAGAAAAAGGAACTGCCGTTTGTCGTCTTCATCGCCACCTACGATGAGTCCGACAAAGAGTTAGAGAACAAGAAGACCGGTGAGAAAACCGTCAAGCGGGGTCATTGGAGAAATCAGAAGTACTGCCGACTGAACGGATTGTGTGTCATCGACTTCGATCATATAGAGGGCGATGTGCGCAAGGTATGGGAAGAGGCTTTTGCCAAGCTCAGCGATGAAGACAAGGCAAGGATTCTCTTTGTGTTTGTCACGCCGTCGGGACATGGATTGAAGGTGGTCTTCGAGGCAGATGCCGATGTGGGCAACCTGATAGACAACCAGATAGATTTCTCCCTGAAACTGGGTCTGACTCTGGATGAAAACTGCAAGGATGCCAGCAGAGGGGCGTTTCTGACAACAAGCGACGACATCATTATGATTGACGAAGAGCGTCTGCTAACGTTCCATAACGATGCCTACGGAGAGAAATACGACGAAGAGTATCATCAGGGGAATAGTCAAGCGACGATAAAGAGTGAAGAGGGAAGATGTAAGAGGGAAGAAGTAAGAAGTAAGAGTGAAGAAGTAAAAGGTGAGGCCAATGGTCAATATAATCAGCTCATCGAGGCTTGGCTTGAAGGAGTTAACCTTGAGGGGAACCGCCACAACACCCTTGTGGAACTCTCCAACCACCTGCGTTACGTCATCGGTAAGAATCCCGTCAAGATAGAAGCGGCGGTGATGCAGCTTCCGTGGGTGCAGCAACTGGCAGCAGAGGGTGAGAATGTCGCCTCCACCGTACGCTCCGTGATGGAGTTCAAGTATCACGAGCACATGCCCAAGAAACTGCGCGAAGCCCTCGCAAAAGTCGAAGCACAAGGAATTGTCAATTCTCAATTATCAACTCTCAACTCTCAATTCTCAATTCTCAATTCGCAAGACGATGTCTACGGCGTACTCCCTCTTGACCGCTGGGCTGAGGAACTGCAGGAGATGGCGGAGCACTATCCATGCATGAAGGAGCTGTTTCTCAATGTGCATCCCCACAAACTGCCCGCCGTGCTCTTCTCCGGAGCGGCGCTCTTCGGCACACTGATGACCCGCGCCTGGTATCACTTCTGGTATGAACCGGAGATTCTCCGTCGCCTCAACTACTGCATCTTTATCATCGGCGACCCCGGTGCCGGTAAGAATATCATTGAGAAGTTCTACAAGAAGATTGCCGACCCGATGATACAGTCCGACAGCAGTCTCATCGAAGCTGTGAACCGCTACAAGGAAGGGCGCACAGAGCGCACCACCTCCACCAAGGCGCAGAAGGACGAGGCACTGAAGCGTCCCGTGGTGGGCATCCGCGTGCACCCTGCGAGAACAGCTACGGGTGAGTTCATCCGCCACATGAATGCTGCGGTGGAAACGGTGGACGGACATCCGCTCAACCTGCACATGTTCTCCTTCGATGCCGAACTGGACAATGTCACCAAGCAGAACAAGGGCGGCGACTGGAAAGACCGCGAGGTGCTGGAACTGAAAGCCTTCCACAATGAGGAGGACGGACAGATGTATGCCAATCAGGAGAGCATCACGGGTATGTTCAACATCTATTGGAACTTCATCTATACCGGTACGCCCTACGCCTTGCACCGCAAGGTGAACCAGCGCAATTTCGGCACAGGCATGAGTACTCGTCTTGCTGTGATCCCGCTGCCCGACAAGGGACGCGCAGAGCGCCATCAGCAGGTGGATGCCTCCGCCAGTGATACGCTGCGCTCCTGGGCCTACCGTCTGGACAGGGTTGAGGGTGAAATCCCCATCGAAGCGCTCAACGACGAGACCTACGAATGGCAGTCCTCGCTGCTGGAGATTGCGGAGTTCAACGGCGACAAGGCCGACCGCACGCTGCTCAAGCGCATCCCGTACTACGGCATCGGCATCTCGCTGCCCTTCATCCTGATGCGCCACTGGGACGAGTGGCAGGAGGGGAGGACGCTGACGATGGATGACAGGGACAAGCGTCTGTGCCGCCTGGCGATGGACATACAGTATCGCTGCCAGCATTTCTTCTTCGGCGAGATGGCGCACAACTACTTCGAGAATCAGAACAAGGAGTTTGTGCAGCACCGCCGCTCCTCGCGCTACGATGCATGTTTCCGCAAATTGCCGGAGGAGTTTAAGACGCAGCAGTTCATGGAGACGTTCGGCTGTTCACAACCGGCTGCCTCCCGCGCCATTGCCCGCTTCCAAAAGGACGGCGTGGTGGAAGTGGTAAAATACAGCCTCTACCGCAAACTGGTCAGCGAACTGCCGTAACCATGTGCCCGGTTCTTTTTGTGAGAATCGGGCGATTATTGTTTTGGAATGAATGAAGATTATCGATAAAAAGAATCGACCTCCGTAGGGGAGGGGAGTCCGTTATTTGAACAGGCGATTCTTCATTATATATGGTGAATCTATGGAATTGTCGTTTATGGCATAGTAAAACAGACTGTCATCCATCACCTTGTTCTTTTTGTTGAATTTTTGGAATGATTCTATTGTTTGGTCAATAGATTCCATCGGTAAGGATGAAGGACCAGCCAGACCGCTTTTGGTAAACAGTGCCAACGGGATGATAATTTGCTGAGTTGCGCCTGTTAGATTACCCTTGAAGGCAGCAAGCTGTTGAGAGGCCTCCACAAAATAGTAATTAGAGACAATGCGACGGCTATGCAGTTTTCTGAATATTCCGCATTTCTTTTTAATGCCCAGAACTTCCAGCATGATGTCGTAATTACGGGCCGGTTTCCTTTCTTGTGGGCTGCGAAATCCATCTATGATGTCGTTCAAACCGTCCACGATGTTATCAAAGTCCCGATAAAGGTCCCAATCTATATGTTCTGCAGAAAAGACAATCGTTACATGGTATTTATCCCCCTCAAATTCAGTGGGGAGGAGTTCGTTTAATATCATATACACATTTTCCATACCGTTGCCGTCGTTTTTCTTCCTTGGACAAAAGAGATAACGGTCTGTGATTAGGAGCGCATTGGACGGCAATCTCTCTACATTATCCAAAACCTGATCCCATCCGTTATATTTTATTTCTCCCGGATTTGGTGAAAAGAAATCATCAATGTCTATCAGGGAGGCTACATTTGGTGTTTCATTGCTGACACACATCACGCCATACTTCCTCTGGATATCCGCAGTTTCTTTTTCAGGTATATCCAAGATATATAGCGATGAAGGATTGTCGAGCACTTTCTTTGGATGACTCTTATATTCTTCCATCGCAGCATCGCTTAATATTTCCACCAGACTTCCGTTGTTCCAGCACAACATCCGATAAATAAGCGTTTTCTTTTTCCTTTCAGCTTCTTCTTGAAGTATTCTTTCACGAGTGGCATTAGAAATGAAAATCTTGAACATGATAAGATGTTATAAGTGTTTTCAGATAGGGTGTTAAATTTAAAGTTGTGACAAAAATAATAAAAATAAGGAATAATACCATCATTTCCGACAAACTTATTTCTTTTTCGCGTACAAAATAAATATATAATCCAAAATTATTGTTACTTTTGTGGGCAGGTTAACCAAAATCTAATGACATGGAACTACTCAATCCCATGCTGGTGGAACTCCAGAAGAAAATGGAGCATTTGTAAGAAAGAATAAAAAACAATGGAGCAGAACAAGGAGTACTACGCATTTATTAGTTACTCTCACAAGGATGAAGAGTGGGCTAAATGGTTGCAGCACGAATTTGAACACTACCATCTGCCAACAATGCCCAATGATTTTACGGACGTTCCTGATAAATTCCGTCCAATATTTAGAGATGTAGATGAACTAAGCGGAGGAGAACTGAAGCCGCAGATAACCCATGCTTTAGAGACATCGGCTTACCTTGTGGTAATATGTTCTCCCAATTCTGCAAAATCAGATTACGTAGATGGAGAAATTAGAGAGTTTATAGAGATTGGTAAAAAAGATGGTGTCAATAATATCTGCAATATTTTTCCATTTATCATTGAAGGTGTTCCTCACTCCAAGAATGATCCAGATAAAGAATGTTTTCCAAAAGCGCTGCGAGAACTGCCATCAGAACTTATTGCTGGTGATGTAACAAGACATGGTCGTGAGCACGCCTTTGTGAAGATTCTCTCAGGCACGCTCCACCATTCACGCATTAGTTTTGGCATGCTGTGGAATCAATTTGAGAGGGATCGTATAGCAGAAGAACGAAGAGAAAGAGAGCAAAGAGACCATCTTCTAAGAGTCCAAGGTAGATTTCTAGCGGGGAAGGCACTACAATTGGTGGAATCTGGGGACACTTTCATGGCACGATTATTACTTTTAGAAGTGTTAGCCACCCCTCAGCATCCGGATTATCCATATGTTGCCGAAGTAGAGAAAGCATTGCGAAGTGCGATGGGTGTCCGAACAGCGTCATATATCGGGCATAAAGATATTGTGAAATCCATCGTTTTAAGCCCTTATGGAAAGCATATAGCATCTGCTTCCATGGATAATACTGTGCGAGTGTGGGATGCCGAAACGGGAGCGTGTTTAAATGTGTTTGAAAAACCCGAGTTGCGATTTAATGAAAAGTATCATTATGAGCTTATTGAGGACTTGTTGGATCCATGTGGTGCTCAAGGCATTAGTTCTGTTACTTACAGTCCGGACGGTCGAATATTAGTTGCTGCAGGAGAAGGTAATGTGTTGAATGTTTGGGAGGTGAAGACTGGCAAACACATTACTACTTTGCATGGCGATGACGTTTATTATGATAAAAGGAAGGTGTTATTCTGTAATGGTGGGAAAAAAATTCTTGTTGCAGGCGGTGGTATCGCGTCGTCTGATTATGTATCCTTTAAGGACCAGGGGGTTGTCTTGTGGAATTGCGATACATGGGAGGCAGAGCGTGCGATTACATCGGAATTTGATATAGACTCGATAGCTCTTAGTCCTAACAATAAGTATGTCGCATGCTCGGGTGCGGGACCTTCGATTCGCATTTGGGATGTTGAAACTAATGAATTAAAACACGAATTGTTTCATGAAAATGGAGAAAAATCAGTCCTACGTGTTGATGCCATATCTTTTAGTCCAAATGGGAAGTGGTTATTGTCCGGAGGGAACGATTGCAGAATTCGTGTGTGGGATGTGGAAACTGGTGTGGAAATATGGGAGTCAGAAATCTTGGAAAGCAACATTGAGTCTGCTATATTTAGCCCAAATGGACGTTTTATAGCATGCTCTAATTCTGATGGCTTGATATATTTATACGACGGAAGTTCTTTTGAGCATATTCGAGTTTTTGAGAGTCATTATAGAGTACTTTCAATGTCTTTCTCAAAAGACGAAAAAACACTTTTTTATGCTGGTGATAATGAGACCTTCCATCGTTGGGATTTTTACCGGAGTTCAAAAAATAATCCTCGTTTTTTCTGTGTTTCTGATGACAACTCTATCGTTGAATATGTTGCCACGAAGAAGGAAAATATATGCGATATTGAAAATCCGGAACTCCATTGGCGTGTTAGCGTTTGGGGCAATGAAACTTTTGACGGCGTAGATTCTATTGTTGAGATTATAAAGGAAGAAAAACAGGAGAGCTTATATTTAATACGTTTGAATTATGAAATTAATTCAGTCGCCTTTAGCCCAAACAACGACAAACTTATCGTAGCTTCTGATGACAGAATCATTCGTATATGGGATGTTGATACTATCAAGGAGGCTGATGGTTCCAAGGCTGTAGAATGTGAGAAGTCTCTAAATATTCATACGGATGGAGTGACAGTTGCTTTATTTAGTCCTGATGGCCAGAAAATAATTTCTGCGGATCATTCAAATGTTTTGTGTGTGTGGAATTTACTGGAAGATAGATGTGTTTTTGAACACAAATGCGCATTTAACGTTGCATTTGCAACATTTTCTCCAGATGGTCAGCGGTTGTATATTGAAGATGCGTCTGGGAATATTGCAACTTTACCATTCCCGACATTAGAAGACTTAACAGAAAAAGTATATTCGATATTAAAAAATCGACAATTAACACCCGAAGAACGAAAGAAGTATTATTTAGACTGAGATATTATGGATAGCAGATACAATATATTCGTCAGTTATTCTCGAAAGAATAGCGAACTGGTATTGGCCATTGTGAAGCAACTCCAAGAGAAAGGATTCACAGTATGGATAGATAAGGATGGCATAGAGAGCGGTGATGCCTTTAAAACTGTTATAGTTCGTGCCATTAAGATGTCTGATGTGTTTCTGTTCTTCTCCTCCAAAGAAGCAAATGACTCACCATGGACAGTAAAGGAGGTTAACACGGCTGTACATCTCAAAAAAACAATTATCCCAATCAGGATGGATGATTCCGATTATAATGACTCAGTATTATTTGATCTTGTCGGGTTGGACTATGTTGATTTAACGAATGAAGAGAAAGCTGGTGCTGCACTGAATAAGTTAATAAATACGTTATTCAGCAAGACAACTCCTATAGAAGTGAGTAATATAGAAAGCAAGGATACTACTAAAAAGACGTTGTCTAATGTTGAAGGATTTGAAGTGGGATATGATTTGACAGTGTATGTCATCCATAAACTCAGAGGACAAACTTTGCCCAAAGACGATGCTATGATTGAGAAGGAACTATCTCTGTTGGGCATTAATCCCGATCTTCTTCTGGCAAACCTCAATGCGGAAACAATGATTCCGCAATTGAGTGAATGTGCCATAAAATTAGGAAGACTATATGGTAAGCAAATTGAGAATAGTGTTTGTTTAGGGGCATTGTTCGTTTTGTCTGTAATTGCGAAAAGAAGCAATATAAGTGAAGAGTTTGGGCATTCCTATGATAAGGGTATTATTTCTGCGTGCAGTCAGTTAGGGATAGCTGATGGCGTCATTAACAGACTGATTAGTGGGAGTGATGACGAAATGGAGTCAATGTTGGAAGAACTTAAAAACTTGCTAACGATAAAACAGACAGATAATGTAAAGGAATCTTTATCGATAGAAGATTGCTATAATAATGGCGTTAGTTGTTATGAAAGTGAGAATTACACCGAGGCAGCAGATTGGTTCCTGAAGGCTGCCAATAAAGGACATGCAAGTTCTCAATGTTATCTTGGCTATTTATATGCGCACGGACTTGGAGTGAAAATGTCTGATGAGGATGCTGTTAGTTGGTACAAAAAAGCTGCTGAACAAGGAGATTCTTTAGCTCAGAATAATCTTGGTAGCATGTGCCGTGAAGGCCGAGGGGTGCAGAAGAATGTTGAGGAAGCAGCAAGATGGTTCAGAATCGCGGCAAGCCAAGGTAGTAAGCTTGCGCAATACAATCTTGCCATCATGTATCTGGCTGGAAGTGGTGTTCCACAAGATGAAGCAGAAGCTGTTAAATGGTATAGAGAAGCTGCAGAACAAGGATTGTCGCAGGCACAATACAGTCTTGGAAATATGTACAGGACTGGTAGCGGCCTTAAGGAGAAAGATGAAAGTGAAGCCGTTAAGTGGTTCAAAAAAGCCGCCGAGCAAGGTTTGGCAGATGCCCAGCACAATCTCGGTTATATGTATTACAATGGTTGCGGCACGAAAAGAGATGTTGATGAAGCAGTTTATTGGCTTAAGAAGGCGGCAGCCCAAGGACATTATGACGCAAAGAGTGCATTAAAAATGATACAAAATATGAAATCGTGATAAGGATTCTTTTAACCTAATTATAAATCATAATGAATAATTCGTCTTTTAATGAAGCTGATTATTATAAGCCCAAACGGCTTTTAGTTCTTGTATTAGATAAATCTGCATCAATGGATTTTTCTGGAATGCAGGAAATTAACAATTGCCTACAAGACTTCGTGGAAGATGCGAAGTTTGATAATCGCAAATTTTCATCGGTAGAATTTTCAGTTATAGCCTTTAATCAAAAGGTTGATACAATAGTAGATGTATCTAACATATTAAATGTTGAGTGGCAACCAATAACTACAGAAGGATGTTCTGATATAATACTAGGGATTATAGGTGGTATCAATTCTGTAAAAAACCGTGTTGATTATTACAAGTCAATGGGGTATGAATATTATAAGCCCTGGCTTGTGCTGATTACAGATGAAGATAATCAACAGAATGTTAATATTCAGGCATTATCAAAACAAATACGACAAGACGTAAGAAATGAAATTTATGAGTTCATACCTGTAGGTGTTGGCAATGTGTCTATGGCGCTTCTCGAAGAATTAAAGGGATCTATAATGCCAGTTAAATTACAATATGGAAGATATAGCAAATTTTTTAACTGGCTTTATACTACAGTTGGGAATTTTAGTTCTTCAAGATCTCCAGAAAAACAATTAGATGATATTCGTCCAAAGATCTTTATTTCATATAAGAGAGTGGATAAAGAAAAGGTTATTCGAATTAAGAGGCAAATAGAAGAAAAACTTGATTTGACTTGTTGGTTTGATGTTGATGGCATAGAGAGTGATGCCCAATTTGCGAATGTAATAATTAATGCCATCAACGAATGTGAGGTGTTCTTATTCATGTATTCACATGCTCATTCAGAGATAAATGATTTAGATAACGATTGGACTATCAGAGAGATTAATTTTGCTCAGAAAAAGAAAAAGCGAATAGTTTTTGTGAATATTGATGGTGCAGAACTTACTGATTGGTTTGAAATGATGTTTGGAACAAAGCAACAGGTAGAAGCTAATTCTGAACAAGCGATGAGGAAATTGCTGTTAGATATCAGTAATTGGTTAGACCTATAAATCATATAAGTTGAAATTCTACTCCTGTATTAAGATGCATAAAGTAGCGAAAAAATAAAGTTATGGCATTAGTTGAGAAAAACCAAAACAATCATTATAGAGTTCAATAAAATGAAGCAAGATAAAGAATATTTTGTATTTATCAGTTATTCCAGTTTGGATAATGAATGGGCGATATGGCTCAGGCATGAACTGGAGCATTACCATCTGCCAGCTTCGTTCAATGGACGCACTGACGTAAGAGACAACCTGCGGAAGGTCTTCCGTGACAGGGATGAGCTTAGTGCCGGGCCAGAATGGGACGAGCAGGTACAAAAGGCATTGGAAGATACCAACAACCTCATTGTTATATGTTCCCCTAATTCTGCGAAATCAGATGCAGTAAATAAAGAAATCGAAACCTTCATTGCCTTAGGTAAAGAAGACCACATCTTCCCATTCATTGTTGAGGGTGATAGGCCAGAAGATTGTTTTCCGAAAGCCCTTAGACGTTCAAAGTTAGCTGGTGACATCAAAAAAGACGGAAGCCCAAATATTGCATTTGTAAAGATTGTCGCGGGAATGCTGAATGTGAGTTTCTCAGAGCTTTGGAATCGCTACGAGATAGAAAAGGCTGAGGAAGAGAGAAAGATTAGGGAGGAAAGAGACAAATTGCTTAGAGCGCAAAGTAGATTTATATCCAAGACTGTGTTACAATTATCTCAATCAGGTGATAATCATCTTGCCAGAAGACTGTGCTTGGAAATCGTACCATCTTCTCAACACCCAGACTATCCATACACTCCGGATGCAGAGTCTGCTTTAAGGACTGTCATGAAGGATAACGTCTTTACCTTCTTAGGCCATCTCAAATATAAAGAAATCTTCACAGTACAGTTTAGTCCAGATGGTAAATCCGTTGTATCAGCATCAAAAGACAACACCGTAAAGATATGGGATGTTAATACTGGAAAATGTAAGCTCACAATAACTGGGAAAAGTGATTTTCATACTTCTGCAAGCTATAGCCCAGATGGAAAATATATTGCATTGGCATCACGAGATAACTTCATTCACATTGTTGACTCACTTACAGGAAATGAAGTGAAGCATCTGGATGGACAATCATTTATTTTAGAATCAATTGTGTTTAGTCCTAATGGACGGAGATTGGCATCCGTATCAAGGGATGATATCCTCCAAGTATGGGACATTGAAAAGGGCGAAAGTATATTTACCTCAAAAAACGCCTATGCTTTCTTCAGCCCCAAATATAATTCCAATCGTTTAAGCCCAAATATATTTAGCCCTGATGGGAAATATATATTAATTCCCGGTGATAAATCATTAAATATATGGGATATAGATAACAATATTCCACGGGTTATAAATGATGTTGGCGGTAAGATAAAAAACGTATCGTTTAGTCCTAATGGATCATATATTATGGCAGTTTCCGATAATGACACCATATATATATGGGATACACAATCAACGAAATGCATTCATGCATACAAGGATAACGTACGAAGTCTTAAAACGGTTCTTTTTGCTCATAACGACTCTTCTCTTTATATTTGTTCTGAGAGTGACTCTGCATATGACTTATATAGTTTGGATATTGAAAGCGGGCAAAAGACGGAATATGGAAACCTTTCATTCCCAGTTCAATCTGTATATATATCAAAAGATACATTATATGTTGCGGGATCGGTAATAGAAAAACTATTTGTAAAAGAGCTTGCTTTATCGAAGCCATCTAAGTTATTGCATGAACATTGTGATAGCGTTAATACCATAAAATACAATAATGATGGTGAAAGAATGATTGTATGTTCCTCTAACAAGTCTTGTGTTTTAGACAGCACTTCAGGAGAGTGTATTCGAAGTTTCGACGGGTCGATGGCTTTTTCTGTAGAAATAGATTCTTCTGAAACAAAAGCATTTTTTATGGGAGGAAAAAGGATTCAAATATGGGATATTCAATCTGGGCAATGCCTTCGTTCTTTTAATGAACATGACTTTCTTTTAGGTAATCCTATTGCTTTGAGTAAGAAAGGAAAAAGAATTGCAACTGGATATGGGAATAGTATTTCCATTTGGAATGTGTATTCAATAAACAAGATAAAATGTGCTAAAACACTTGTGTGTGGATATGGTGGTGCAGATTGTGCATGTTTCAGTTCTGATGGTAACATGTTAGCTGTTGCTGTTTGCACAAACAATTATATATGTATTTGGGATATAAATAAAGAAACAATAGTGCAGGAAATGAAAGGTCATACTTCAAATATTATCTCAATTACTTATAGTGGTGATGGTAAACAAATAGTTACGACATCATATGATGGTTCTATAAGAATATGGAACGCAGAAACTGGATTTTGTAAACATATTATAAGTTGTAGTGCAAAATATGCAGAGTTTAATCATGATAATTCCAAAATCCTATCTGTTACGGAAGGAGTAAGAGCTAGTATTTGGGATGTTGAAACGGGTATGAAAATCCAAGACATCGATACTCCTGTAGACAATGCTGTTTTTTCCCCTGACGGCCAGTCTATTACTATTACAACTGATAATACAATTCTTATATACCCATTCATACCATATAGCAAGTTAATAGAACAAGCTTATGCAAGATACAAAGACTTCCTCTTAACTCCCGAAGAACGAAAGAAGTATTACTTAGACTAATATATAGGATTATGGCAGAAGGTAAGACGTTCAAAAATTTTGCTTTTATCAGTTATAGTAATTGCTTAAATTATTTAACACAATACACATGGAAACATTAGAACTTAAATCTCAACTGATTCAGGAAGTAGAAAGAATAGCAGAGAATGAGTCCTATTTGCAAAAGGCCTTAGATTATATTCAAGAACTGGGAAAACGTGATAACACCATAGGAAAGAAGGGAGGTATGGTAGGTGAACAAATACGGGATAACCTATCACTTATTGTACCAGTGGTGTGTGATGATATGTATGAGTATGTGGCTCCAGATGGCGTTGTGAAGTCAATCAATGAATACATCTGTGATGTTTTGTGTAAAAATGATGACGAATCTCGAAAGGAAATTCTTTCAAACAGTTATTATGGAATAACATTGTATGAGCGAGAGCAAGACGATGATGTAAGCCATCGTCTTCATTCAAACATAAAACAGGCTGTAGAGAAAGGGGAAATCAAGCTGAAGAAACAGGTGGAAGACTTCCTTATTAAGGGTAATTTTTCATTGATTATTACTACATTCGGCTTTGATGTTATAGAAAAAATTTTCCCGGAGAATAATAGATATTCAGAATGGTATTGCCCGCATGAGAGAAACGATCTTCCCCTAAAGGCTCAGGGTGGCACCCACACAATTTACCATATCTTTGGTGGAAATTCCGAAAGTTCATGGGTATATAATGAGCCAACTTTACTAAGATTTGTTCATTCTTTGCATGATAGCGATTATAGGGCAAAAAATCTGTCTCGCTATCTTTGTCCTGGAGATGCGTCTTTGAAACGTTTATTGGTATTGGGATCTACTCTTCCTGATTGGATATTCCGTTTCTTTGTATATCCAATGTATGAAGAACAGTTGCAGAACACGGTAGGTTATTGGTTATCTCTTAATGATGTGGAAAAGGGATTGGGACTGTTTTTACAACGGAACAGGTATTCCGGACAAACAAATCTCAGGAATGACAGTCTTATTGAAAAGATTATTAAAGAAGCCACGCCAGATATTAGTTCTACAGATTTGCATCAACATAAATCCTATAAAATATTTGTTTCGTACAAACGGGAGCCAGAGGATACTATCGAATCAAGGAAAACATCCAAAATCCTTATGCGGGTTATAAATATGCTGCGAAAGCAAGGTTACATATGGTATGACTTAGAACAGGTTTCTGATGGTGGTAACCCTTATTGGGCAAACATTAAACGTGCAATTCAGGAATGTGACTATTTTGTGCCATTAGTAACGAAACGATATATGGATGCATATGAGGATGCCGATGATATCGAATCATATGCAGCGAATCCGATTAGCGATGCCTCAAACAATGATGCTAATGATGATAATAATGTAACTTCATTATCTCCTGTTGTGAGAGAAGCTTATTATGCTTTGGCGTATAAAAAGAAGTGTGTGCCTATAATTATTGATGACGGAAATCTTTCTGCTGGCGAGGTGGAAGGTATTGCAAAGGAACGTAAGGACAATCTAAACCTACCTGCAAGTATATTTGTAGAGCGAACCCTTCTTGTGCATGACGATAAAGAACCAAGTTTCTTTGAATTGGATAAAAATGAGTAGTTATGAATAATCAAATTAGATTTAAGGGTCCCGCTTACTACGAAGAGACGGATGCCGATATATTTTATGGAAGAGATGACGAGACTCAGGATTTGTTTCGCCTCGTCATGCATAGTGACTTTAGTGTTTGTTACGCAGAATCAGGAGAAGGTAAATCATCATTGATTAATGCGGGATTATTACCTGTAATGCGTAAAAATGGGTTACTTCCTATTCGTATTTCTTTCAACGATTACGAGATGAATGGTGAGAGTGGGGACAATGCCGCTTGTAACTTTGATAAAATAGTCTTAGACAAGATAGATAACGAGATTGCAGAGCAGAATAAGAAAGATAAGAATAACCATATTGAGTTTTTTAAGATAATGCTATCTGCAAATCAAGAGGATTTGGATAAAAAAGCATGGTGGCGTCTGCGTTTCATGGAGATAAGGAGGAATCATTATGAATGTCTCACCCCCGTTATTATCATTGATCAATTTGAAGAATTCTTTACTAGGGCACGGAGTATTAATTGGATTGACGATTTCTTTGGGTGGTTAGAGGAATTGTACAATAATGTATCTCATACTCCGGGTATGGAAGGAGTTTCTGCACCCAAGAGATTTAAGGTTTTATTATCACTTAGAAGCGATTATGTCAGTGAGCTTGATTATTGGGGTATGACGAAACATTTTATCCCTTCGCTCAAGAACAACAGATATTGCCTCAAGGCTCTCACAAAAAAAGCAGCACGGGAAATTGCTCAACAATTGTCAGGGCTTTCTGATGAATCTTATGAAAAAATTATAAAATCTGCAAAATCTAGCCAAATAGGAGATTGGGATAGTATAAAAGATGGGCTCCCTTGTGTTTCTGCATTAGCACTCTCGCTCATTCTTACGGGACTTTCAGAGGATGATAGCCTCTCTAAAGAAAAATTTCTAAAATCTGGGAATAACGTTGTCACGGAATATTCCGATGGTGAACGAACTATTCGTAAGATATTGGAAATGTTTTGCGAAAAAGTATGGAAAGAATGCAATATCTCGGCAGGACATCGATATATTATCGAACGTGCATTGATAAATGAACAAGGTCATAGACAACCTGTAAGGGTAGAAGATGAATCGCTACACAAAATCCGTTTCTCAGAACTTTATCTTAAAAAACTTACACAGACACGATTGCTCCGAGAAAACAATGGCTACATTGAACTCGCTCATGATAGCTTATGCGAGATGATTTCCAATGACGTAAACGAATATGAGGCCCAACAGAAGTTTGAGAGAGAACGGAGGGAATATAGAAAGCGTTTTGTACAAGTTGTGTGTGCCTTGCTTTTTATAGCGGCAGTGGTAGGCTGTGCGATATGGCTCTGGAGAAGACATGTCATGGTAAATAATTTAAGACGGACAGAGTCCAGATACTATTCCGCTCAAGCACAATTGCTGATAAATCAAGGAGATGTCCGTTTGGCTCAATTGTTGCTGTTAGAGGCTCTCCCCATAGATATCTCACATCCTAATCGACCGCTTGTTGGGGAAGCAGAACTACAGTTGCGAATAGCAAACAATCAAGATTGTTATCGAATAAATGCAAATAGCGGAAACCGTTATGCGTATTTTTGTCCTGATGGAAAATGTGTTATTACCGGATCATATGATGGTACAGTTAAGATTTGGGATGTGCAGACTGCAAAATGTCTTAAAACAATATATGGAAAAGATGTATTTAATGCCAGATATAGTCCAGATCATAATTATATCTTAACAATCTGTGGATGGGCAGGATGGAGTTGTGATGACCCGGAGGAATTTCGCGACATTCAAATATGGGATGCCCATAGTGGAGAATTGGTGAAGACGCTGAAGGGACATAAACAGGCGGTCTACGATGCTCTATTTAGTCCTAGTGGTCAACAGATTATTTCCACATCATGGGATGGTACAATACGTATATGGGATGTGAGTACGGGAAAATGTGTTAGGGTTATAGGAGATGAATATAATCCTTTAACAGAACGACATTTCGGGGTAAGCCTATGTGTAGGTGTTAGTCCGGACGGGAAAAAACTACTCTCAACTTATAATCATAATGAGATAGAAATCTGGGATGTAGAGAATGGCATTTGTGAGGATACTCTAAAGGGTCATATGAATACCATTACTAAAATTAATTATAGCAACGATGGCAGATATATTGTTTCATCAAGTCTTGATGGAACGGCGAAACTTTGGAATGTTCAAACAAAAGAATGTATAATGGATATTTCGTTCCATACGAATAGTGTATCGGATATATCTTTTAGTCATGATGACAAATATATTGTATCAGCATCTTCAGATAGTTTAATACAGATATGGAATGTGAAAGACGGGACGTGTGAACGTAAGAAGAAAATGCAAAGCGTTGTTTATGCCGCGTCTTTCAATGCGATGGACGATAAGATTGTTATATCGGTTAACGACAGAACAACATGGATTTGGGAATGGAATAGGAATAGATGTGATAGATTGGTTGATGACAAAGATATATATATATATGAGAATAACATAGATGTCCTTCCCAATCAGAATCAAGTAGCATTAAATAGTCAAACGGGCTTATCCATTTTCAATATTGATACTCCTCAAGAGAGATATTATTTGCCAGAAGCGCGTTACATCAGTTCTGTGATGTTTAGTCCTGATGGCGGTTATATTATGGTCATTAGAAATGGCTTTACGCATAGTCAGGCAAGAGTTTGGGATTTAAATAAAAAGATGATTGTATCAGAGTTTTCTAGTCCAAAACCATTTATATGTTGTCGATGGTCAGAGGATGGGAAAAAGATAATTTCTGTTACAGACAGCATCATAAACATTAGGCTTGCAAATACAGCAGAGGTCGTAAGCGATATCATTTTTAATAAAAATGTACGTTTATATAATAAATTTGAAATTAGTCACGACTTAAGTAAATTTGCAATTATCAGTAATGATAGTCTACAGGTCTTTGATTTAGGAACAGGGCATAGACTGTATTCCGTATCTGGAAAACACTATGGAGACATCGTCACGAAACTATGTTTTAGCCCAAATGACGAGTATTTGATTTCTGCTTCTGGAAAAGGATCAATAAATGTATGGAGATGTGCTGATGGCATACATTTAAGACATTTCGATGGCTCTGGTAATATGATAAAGGATTTGTCTTTTGACAATGATAATGAGTTCTTCGTTTCCACGGATAATAAGGGAAATGTTGATGTTTGGAAGATAGATGGTGATGTTAGTTATAGCCACTTCCAAAGTCACGACGAGAATCTCATTTTATCACGTTTTGCTCCAAATGGTCGCCAGATATTGAGTATTTCTGCCAATGGGGGTCTTTACAGATGGGATTTCCCGCCACTTCAAGAACTTATTGATAAGACTCGTAAACTCCTTGAAAATCGTCAATTAACTCCAGAAGAACTAAAAAAGTACTATTTAGAGTAATATGTAAGATTATGGCAAATAATAGTAACGGGTATTTCTTCCTCTCGCACTCTTCGAAGGATTTAGAGAAAGTCAGGAAGATTCGAAATTTAATAGAAAACGAGAATGGGAATCCGATATTGTTCTATCTGAAGTGCTTAGATGGAGACAACCCGTCTGGGAAAGACAAAGAGCAACTGAAGGGGCTTATCTCCAGAGAAATATTGGCACGAAAGAAGTTCATCTTGTGCAAAAGCAAGTACACTGAGCCACCTCATTCCTCCGAATGGATAGAATGGGAGAAGGCTGAGGTGAAGGAACTACAGAAGAATAATAATGAAATCCAGGTACATGAAGTAGATATAGAAGACAATGATAATTATTTGCTCAATGTTAGAAACATTGTTAGAAAACAGAGAAAGATATTATTAGTTGCACCGTATGAACTTCGTGATAAAAGTAGATTGGTTGAGCGTTTTTTAATACAACGCAAATTGCAAGTTGAATCCATAGTTGAAGAAGGAGACTTCCATACGGATTTACATCATAAGATGGGGATGGCCGCAAAAGAATATATCAAAGGATTAATACAGGAAACAACCTCTCATTCTGGGATAATAGTTTTATTAAACTCAAGAGAAATAAAATCATCTACGATATTACAGATGGCTTATACGTTTGGGCTGAGATACAATTGTTCCATTAAAAGTTGTGATATAAGTGATTTTGACGAAAACTTGCTAAGGAAGATTTATACGGATATAATTGAATTGATTAATTCATGATGTCCCCTGCCGTGTTTTTACGGATGCAGAGACATTAAGAAAAGAAGTGGCAGAGGTGTTGATAAATAAAATGATATAATTATGGAAGAAGGTAAGACGTTCAAAAATTTTGCTTTTATTAGTTATAGTCATGCAGACAAAAAGGCTGCAGAAGAGTTGCAGAAGGTGTTGGATGACTTTCATCTTTCTGACGCTTTAAAAGAGAAGTATCCTGACCGTCCGGAGGTGCTTCGAGAGATATTTCGTGATGATACGGGATTGCCTGCGGGTAGCAATCTCACGAAAGAGATACAAAAGCAACTGGAACAGTCAAATTACCTCATTGTCATTTGTTCACCCAATGCTGCCAAGTCAGAATGGGTCAATAAGGAAATCGATTATTTTAAAACACACAGAGAGCCGACACACATTATCCCTTTTATTATTGACGGTGTTGCTAATGCCAAGAGTGCCGATGAACAAGAATGCTTTCCGGATGCGCTAAAGTCTTTAGAGGCAAGGGGGGCTAATATATCTACTTTTAGTTTTGAACGTGCAGTTATTGAAGTTATCGCAGGAGCCTTAGAGATAGACGTAGACGATTTGTGGCAAAGACATGTTAGGGCAGAAGAAGCAAAGAAACGACAATTACAAGAACAGCGAGATAACCTTTTGCGAGTGCAAAGTCTATTCTTGGCAGAGAAAGCAAATGCACTGGTTGAAGAAGGAGATTCGTATACAGCTAGACTTTTGGCATTGGAAGCTTTGCCAAAAGATTTAGAGAATCCCGACAGACCATACGTTATTGAGAGTGAAGTTGCATTAAGGAAGGCATTGCAAAGTAATTCTGCAATTTTTAACGGGCACAAAGATAAGGTTATCTCTATAGCATTAAGTACGGATGGTCATACCGTTGCCTCAGCTTCTTTTGACGGCTCTATACGTCTTTGGGATATCCGAACAGGACATACTATACAAGAATTGCCTATAAAAGAATCGTCACTGTCCGATATTTCTTTTTCTAGTGATAGTCAACACATTGCATATGCTTATACAAACAATGAGGATTTTTCTATCTATATATGGAATCTAATAAAGAATTGTCATCAATGTGTATTGAAGGGACATCAAGGGGTAATCAGGTCAATATCGTTTAGTCATGACGGTCTTTCTTTAATTACGGCCTCTGATGATGGAACCGTTCGGGTATGGGATGTGTCTAAGGGAAAGTGTAGGAAGATTTTACACGATGATGGTAAATTTGTGATTTCCGCAGTATTAAGTCCAAATGAAGGCTATATGGCATCCGCTTCGGCTGATAATACAATTCGTATATGGGATGCCGCAAAAGGCGTACTTATTAAGAAACTAGAAGGTCATACGGATGTCGTTACAAATGTTGCTTTCAGCGGTGATGGCAGTATGTTAGCTTCGACGTCAGAAGACTGTACTATTCGAATTTGGGACACCGTCACTTGGCAATGTGTAAGATGTCTTAAAGGACACCAAAGGTTTGTATTATCAGCAGCATTTAGTCCAAATAATCTATTTCTTGTTTCCGGTTCATTAGATAATACCATCCGTATCTGGGAATTGGAAGAAGGACGATGCCTGGGAGTGCTGAATGGCCATACCAATCGCGTTAATAAGGTTTTGTTCCACCAAGAAGGTCATCTCGTTATTTCTGCCTCAGATGACTCAACTGTTCGTATATGGGAACTTTGGGGTGATGAACCAATATCTGTGTCACTACATGACGTCTCTTATTTTAGAAGTTCTTCTATAAGCACAAAGGGAACTTTAATTGCTGGAGTAGATGGGTATAGTGAAATATGCGTGAAAGAAAAAGAATCCGGTTCCATTCTACATAAAGGTATCGGTCATAAAGACGATGTTTGCGATATTTGCTTTAGTCCTGATGACAAATATATTGCTTCAGCATCATATGATAAAACAATTAGAATCTGGGAAGCAAGTACTCTCGAATGCAAACATGTTTTGAAAGGACATTCGAATGTCGTTATGTCTGTCTCATTCAGTCCAGACGGCAAATGTATAGTATCTACATCACTTGATGATACTATAAGAGTTTGGGATGTATTAACAGGTCTTTGTGTGTTTGTAATAGACAACAAGTTTCAATCAGCTTCCTATTTCACCACAGATGGTAGTCATATTGTATCAAACATTTCCGATAATCGTGCGGATATATGGGAGTTTCTTCCTATTCAAAACCTCATCGATCAAACTCGCGAGAGATTCAACAATCGGCCATTAACTCCAGAGGAACGAAAGAAATATTACTTAGACTAAACGAGTATGAAAGAAGACGATATAAATGAAGGATTTTGGGTGTTTGTATCCCATTCTACAAAAGATTTTGAGCGAGTTCGCTTGGTGAGGAATGCACTTGAAGATAGCGGATTCCGCCCTATACTGTTTTATCTGAAATGCTTGGAAAACGAGAATGAGGTTAATGATCTTTTAAAACGAGAAATCGACGCCCGAAAACGTTTCATTCTATGTGATAGTCCCAATGCACAAGCCTCAAAACATGTCACATCTGAACTTCAATATGCAATGGCAAACGGAGCAAAGATGCTTGTTCTTTTGTTAGATGTGTATGCAAGAGAACATTATAAGAATATGTTCCCACTAGCTCAAAATATTCCTGAAGATGATTTGATAGACAGAGAGCAGACATCGATTAAAGTTCGAGATTTAACTATTGCCAAGACCAAGGAAGAACTCGTTGATTTGGCAGTGGAGAAAATTGTTGATAGAGCATTCGCACCTTGGACTACTTATACAATGGCTAAGAATATGCTGGAAGGTATTGACTGCCCAAAAGATGAAGAGGAGGCTAACAGACTCTTTAGAATTGTCTATAGGAAAGTAGATGCTTTAGATACTATTGGTTATCCCGGCGGAACATTATTCTTAGCCCGTTGTGAGGCGAATGGATATGGGACGAAGAAAGATTTATATGGCGCATTATTAGACTATCAATGCTATATTAGGACCTGCGGAAGCAATGACAAGATAGACAGGGAAATAGAAGCAATCAAGCGAGAAATCGTGGAGCAAGAACAGCAGGAATAATCCTTGAGTAAATATAACGACATGAAAACAATAATAGAAGACATAATAGAATTCTTTAGCAAGAAACTGAATAGGGATGAAAAAGCCCGTACGTACGAGAAGGAAATAACGAGATTTGCATACAGTCACTCATCGGAAGATGGGCTTCTTGCTTTCACAAAACTGATGCAGGAAGGACAGGAGTTCTCCTACGAGGCCTTCTTCTGTTTAGCCACGATATATCGCCATAATCGTGATTTCACCAAGCTGTGGAATCTGATTTCCGAAGCGGAGCATCGAACAGATCTCAACAGCCATGTCTCGTTCTCCCACATCCGAATCATGTACGAGACACATAGTGAGTCGCTGTACGACTACGACCTGCTGCTCAATACTGCGCACCAGAGTGCTTGCGACCTGTTTCAGAATTCGGGATATCACCATACCTTTGCCAATGCATTTGCTACCATCTGTGAGAAATGTTTGCCTGAGGACTTAGAGGTCATTGTAGATACCTGGTACGATTCGGCTCTCTACTGTGTGAACAAGGCCATCAGTTTGGAACCTGATTACGCCAAATACCATTGCACCAAGGCACGTATTGTATCAATCAAACATCACTTTGAGGAGGCTTCTGATCTCATGCTGAAGGCCATAGACATGGAGGATTCAAAGAAACCGGACTATGCGCTACTTATCGGTAACTACCAATATTATCGCATTCTAATCGCCATGCGCAAACAGCAATGGCAGGTCGATAGACGGTTGGGAAATATACAAACCACACCAGTGACCAAGGATGCACAGAAGGATGCTCCTGGCAACTTCCATAGCCTACGGCCCTATGTGTTTATAAGCTATTCCCACAACGATGTACAGTCAGTACATAGCATCTTACAAGAGATGTCCAAAGCCGGACTCAATTACTGGTATGACAAAGAACTCCAGACCGGCAGTGATTGGACAGAAGAACTGGGCGAAAAGATTTTGAACAGCGAAATGGTGATGGTGATGCTATCGAACAGCGCCGTACTGTCCAGAAACGTGCGCAATGAAATAACAATGGCGCTGAACCACAAGAAAAGAATCTTACCTGTGTTTTTGGAAGAAGTAGAACTGTCGCCTGGCGCAGAGTTGCAATTGCAGGGATTTCACTGGCTTTTGAAATACCAAATGTCGGCAGAACTGTTCCGACAGAAACTGCGCGAGACACTGGCAGTAGTTCGGGTTTCATCGTCCATCGAACTTCACCCCGGCCATCCTTCATTGACTCAGGAGCCAACGTCTTACGATTCTTTTTCTCATTATACACCGACATACGGCATTATAGAGCAGTTCTGCGCCTCCAAGACTGTAGTGCCAGATTCTTGCGAAGATGTCATTGTTTGCAGCGACAACTATATTGCCGTTATTGACGGGGCTACCAGTAAGACGGATAACCGATTCCAAGGGAAGACTGGCGGCAAGATTGCTGCGGAGTTAATTGCATCGTATTTGCAGACGGGGATAATAGATTCCAACATGGACTACAAAACTGCCACATGCCGTATACAGGCAGAATTGCAGGCTTTTGCCCAAGAACATCAACTGGAACAACAGGGTATTCATCTCTGCGCCTCGGCTGTCATATATAGTATCGCCAAACGACAGATATGGGAAGTGGGCGACTGCCAGTTCCTGCTTAATGGTAAACACTACACTTTTTATAAAAAGGTAGATGTAATCCTATCCGATGCACGCAGTCTAGCCATACACATGCTGTTGCAATCAGGACATACTGAGGAGGAGCTTTTGAAGGAGGATTTGGCGCGCAAGCTTATTTTGGACGAGTTGAAGATGCAACAGTATCTGGAAAACCGCGACGATGAATATGGGTATGGCGTATTTTCTAGTCAGGGTAGTGTGAAGAATGTTTCCGTGACCGATGTGCCGCCGGGTTCAGAAGTTGTACTCGCCTCCGACGGCTATCCGGAACTGTTTGGTACGCTAGCAGAAAGCGAAGCGCGGCTGGACGAACTGATTCGACTTGACCCTCTGTGCTATAAGATATACAAGTCTACCAAGGGGCTCATGGACATGTGCACCCACTTTGACGACCGCAGCTACATTCGATTTAAAGTTGAATGAAACATTGTATGTGCAAGAATAATCAATATTCCTACTTTATAATATATAATAATCAACGATTTAATACTAAAGATAATATCCATGAATAACCAGAACGAGCAATCAAAAGTATCAACACAAGTTTTCAATGGAGTAGAACTTTCCATCATTAAAGGGAGCAAGGATGTTTTTATCAGCTACAAACGAGAGAATGCCGAATATGTGGCTCGCTTATTTGCAGAACTGAAAGAACATGACATTGATGCATGGTTCGATTTGAATGAATTGCACCAAGATGTGGGCAAAGAATACACAGAACGTATTCATAAAGGGATAGACAATTCAGAATACTTCCTACTGATATATACTAAAGAGGTAGAAGAATCGGATTTTATAATCAAAGAAGAATTGGGACATGCTGTAGAAAAGAAAAAGACCATCCTGTTTTATCCGAAGGATGATATTGAAATCAACAAATCGAAACTGAAGGACTACGTTGGAAAGATACAATGGCTGGATACAGAGGCAACTGCGATACATCAACATGACACACAAGAGTCAATAGTTGATGAAAAACGCATGGAAGAGTTGTCGGCACTCATCAACGAGAAGCATGGAAAATCGGCATTTGAAGACCAGAGTCTATTCCTAATACGCATCGCATTGCAAAGGTTATTGGGTAGGATAACAGTATTTGGCAATTATAAGAAACTGTGCGGAACAGGAACGAATGAATTCTTCAATCATGAGCAGTTTAATATATGTGTTATTAATAAGGGATTGTTTGTTGATGTTCCTGGAAGATATAGGGATAAGCTAGAGAAATTAAAATTCTTTAGAAAGGATAAAGTGCAGGAGGTAGAACAGCATCTCGACAAAATGAAACCGGAAAAAGATGAACTTATGCAGCAGTTCAAACAGTTCCTGGTTTGTCAAGACAAGTACAGACTATCCAATATTCATGAGCAATTGAAGGAATATTTGGATGTTGATAAATACAAGTCTATCAAGTTGCCGGAACTTCAGGAATTCAACGTAGAATCGTTTATCTATATTGTTTCAGAAATGGTTGCATGCACCTTTATTGCAGACCTTGAAGCGGGTAAGACCATGTTCAATGGCGCAGAGCTTGGTGTTTACAGCATTACGGATACTCGAACTCCGAACTCAGAGGAGCATTGTGTAGATATGCAATTGTACTATTCCGACTATTTCACTTTCAAGTGCATGACGGAGATGTACCATATATTGTGCTCAATTGACGAGAAGCCATTTATCATTAATAAAACACAAGACATCAGGCCGCTGGCACCATTTCTTTGTTCGTTAGGTCTTGGCGGATTTCTGGCCGCCTACATAAATGGTAAGCCATCACTCATGTGGACTAAACGTTCTGGAAATATCTCGTCAGGCGATATTTGGCATTTTTCTTATGATGAAACAGTCAGTTTGCTCATGGATGGCACAAAAGATTCTGAAAATCGTCTAATTGTAGACGAAAACGGAAATGTACATATCGATATCAATAACATTTTGTTCCGTGCATTGAAAGAAGAAGTTGGTGTGACACAAGCAAAGGTTGAGAAATATTGTCACGGATTATTTGAAGTGGGTATTATCAAGAGTGAACGTTTGGAGATAGAACTCATCTCTCAAGCAGTACTACATCTTCAGGACAATCCTACGCCACAGGAACAAATTAAAGAGATGCATGATAGTGCAAATGACAGCTATCTGGAAATAGCTAAGGTACAGTTCTTCTCGTTACGCAACAGAAATGAACTGATAGGTCATTTGCTGACCCCTGAGTCGTATGCTATCTACACAAGAATGCAAGACAGATTGGTGGATAATGTCGGAAGAAATGTGAAACTTGGTAGTAATATATTGCTTGAAGACGGTAGTTTTGTTGACGATGGTGTTAAGATTGGAGATAATTGTCGAATTCATAGGAATGTTTATATTGGGAAGAATGTAAAAATTGGTAATAACGTAAAGATTCAGAACAATAACAGCATTTACGAAGGAGTGACGTTAGATAACGGTGTGTTCATTGGCACCAACGTTAGCTTTATTAATGACCGATATCCAAGATCTATTCTGAGAGATGGCAGGCAGGTTGGCTCAGGTGACTGGGAGATGGAAGAAACCAAGGTCTGCCATGGCGCATCTATTGGTGCAGGTGCAGTAATTATGTGTGGTGTGACTATCGGCAAATGGGCAATGGTTGCTGCAGGTTCTGTCGTTCTGGAAGATGTTCCAGATGGTGCAATGGTGGCAGGAAATCCGGCAAAAATAATAAAACAAGGCATTAAATATTAGTAATTATCCATTAGATTATTGAGGATTAAAACAAATTTGCTATCTTTGCCCACAGAAACGAAAAATAAAATCTTAATTACTGTGAATACGATTATGAATATTATCAGAGAAGGTGGGCAGAGGAGGATAGGAAGAACAACCAGAAGAGTGAACAAAAATGAGGAGTAAATTTTTTCAAGGTTTAATACTTGCAGCAATCGCCTTTGCTCTCACTTCATGTAAGCAGACAGTGGTGATAAATGAGGCTGTATTCTTAGATTCTCCTGCAGAAAAGGGTAATTTATGGGGATTCGTAGAGGGAAGTCTTATGAATAGTTCATTCTATATATGGCTCATCATTGACATTGTTGCAGCAATTCTTATTTGGACATTTGGATATAGGTTTTTAGAATGGCTTAGACGACGTCCGATGTCGGCTAAAATATTATTCATTCTGTTATCCCTTACTACTTTGTTTGTTATTGGGTGTAAATCATACGAAGGGGAAACATCCCACTATGGCAGATGGTTTGCACTGCCGGTGGCTATGGCTATTGGTTCTACGTGCGTATTGGCTTGGGCTATTATTCTGCGTTATAAAATCAGATTTAAGCCATTAGAGAACAGGCCTGTAATACCTGAGGCATACAGACGTCAGAGAAATCTTGTTCTCTTGGCAAAGACAATGCTATGGATATGGTGCTGTGGTTGGGTGATATTTTTTGTTGCCATCAGTATTGGCAAACAACCCCATGTGGGAGCTGAGGTGCTCCTGCGTTCAGCGATTGCTTCTTTAGACCTCTTCCTAATGGATATCGATAGCAATACGCTTGATGCCATTCAAAGTCACGATGTGTTAAAGGGCATGATATCCTGTGCCAGCTTTGCTGCTGTGCTTTGCACGGCCACTTTGATTCTGAGTTTGGTGATGTCCCGATTGATGGCCTACATGCACATCAAGCACATAAAGGTCAACGATGCTCACAATCATATCTATGTTTTCTTTGGTATGAATGAGGCTTCAAAACTCTTAGCAAAAGATGTGTATGAGAAAGATGAGAGGTCTGTTATCCTGTTCGTGGAAAACAGTTTGGCAGGAGAGGCAGAGCAAGATGAGGACAAGACTGATGGTTGGAGGAATATCGTCAGCATGATGACCCATCGTCACAAGACCTTTGCTGAGGTTGATGAGAATGAACGCAGGGCTCTTGCCATCGCCAATTGTGATATTTGCAGTCTAGACTCAGAGACTACCGATGTGCTGGGCATTATAGGCTTGGAGACAGTAAAGAGGCTACTTAGAAATCTCGAGGCAACTAATGCTGGTGAACTTCACGTATTCTTCCTATCTGATGATGGAGAGTCGAATGTGCGTTCAACATCAATATTGGCAAAAGACGCATTGATAGGCAGTAAGAAGTTCTCAACCATAATACATTGTCATGCCAGAAGAAACTGCATTAATAAGAGCATTGAGGATATGGGCATCGCCAGTGAAAAGCGCATAGAGGTGAAAGTTGTGGATTCCTCACATCTGGCTGTAGAATATCTGAAATCTCAGGCGGACAACCATCCTGTGAACTTTGTTGATGTGGCAACATTGGATGAACCGAATCCTGGCACCGTTAAGTCCGCCTTCACCAGTTTGGTAGTAGGATTTGGCGAGACTGGCCAGGAGACACTCTCCTTCCTATATGAATATGCAGCCTTTGTGGATAGTAGTGCTTCCGCAGGGAAATCGTTCAGGAGCCCATTCCGCTGTCATGTGATAGATAATGAAATAGGACATAGCGAAGGCCCAATCATAGCTTCGCTCCCTGGCGTGGCAATCAATAGTAGCATGCAGACACGGTGGCCTATTCTAAATTTTCTAAAGAAAAAGCAGCCGATTAACTTCTACTCTATGGACTTCCGCTCTACTGAGTTCTATAAAGATTTGCTTAGCAAGATTGCTACTCAGCTGAATTATGTGGTGATAGCTCTAGGTGACGATGAATTGAATATGAGCGTAGCCGTTGACATACTCCGATATGTTCGCTCTCATAGAGCAAATCTTGACAAATTCCAGATTTACGTTCGCGCACACGAAAAAGGTACCTTCAAGCATCTCAAAGAGATTGCTCGTCACTATAATGACCGAATAGGTGAAACAAAGATTACACTCTTTGGTCATAATGAGCAAATCTACACATACGAGTTGATAGTAAAGGATTTTTATCAGGAAAATGGCAAAAAGTATTACGAGACATATCGTTCTCTGAGAATAGATCCAAAAAATGATGAAGGAACATGGCAGGAACGTCATGACAACACCTTGGCTAAAATGGGAAATAAGTGGGTTAACATAACGAAACTGCGTAGGAAGGAGAATCAAGACCGTTCTAACGCTCTTCACTCGCATACTAAACTCCGTCTTATAGAGAAAACTGTAGGCAAAGACAATTTCTACGACTTTATAAGTAAAACAGTAGGCAAAAGGCAAGGGCGTCAAGCATCAATAAAGTATTCAGGACTTACAGACAAAGAGAATATGTTGATGCTTAATCTTGCCATGTGTGAACACCTTAGATGGAATGCAGCACATGAGATGCTCGGCTATGTCAACAATGACACAGGCCACGAATGCGATGACATCAGGAAACGTCATAACTGTCTCAAGCCTTGGGAGCAACTGGATCAAGAATCTGACAATGTAAGCTATATTGATGACTATAAAGTCTTCGACTATGGAGTGGTCGAGACCGCTATATGTGAGAAACTAAAAGAAACAAGCAAATAATATGAAGACAAATAACTATACCCCTCAACCAATCGACACCTCTGATATCCAGTTGCCGGAAGAATTGAATCCGTTACTTGAGGCAATGGCCAAGAATGTGCATGAGATATGGGCACAGGAACGCATGAACCAAGGCTGGACATACGGAGAGAAGCGCGATGACGCAAAGAAGTACCATCCCTGTCTCATTGCTTATGAAGACCTTCCCGAAGAGGAGAAAGTCTATGACCGCAATACATCTGTCGAGACACTGAAGTTGATATTGAAGTTAGGGTTTAAGATTGGTAAAGAGATATCTTAAGTATTGAGTAGTGCCCAAAGGTTTGTAAATCGATTAAACATCAGAAGCCGATGCGGGGCTTGTCCCTGGGGACTTCGATGGGCTGGATGTCGGAGGAGGTGATGCTGAAGAACTTGTAGAACTCGCTGGAGGAGTGGTTCTTGTGCTTCATGCAGCGCTTGGCATGGCGCAGGTAGATGCTTTCCAGCAGGTTGGCAACAAAGCGGGCGTTGCCCCACTTCTCGGGATTGCGGTCCCTGTAGGCCTTCTCCAGTATGTCACGGTATTTCTTCTGGCCGGCACGCGTGAAACGGTAGTTGTAGACAGACAGACGGCGGCGCGTGATCTCCATCAGCTGGTCGATGGAGAAATCCTCGAACTCGAAACGGTGGGGGAAGCGCGAATCCAGGCCGGGATTGAGGTTGAGGAGACCCTCCATGGGTTCCTTGTAGCCGCACAGTATCACAGCGATATTGCGACGGCTCTCGTCCGCAAGACGCTCCATGAACAGGGGCAGGACATGCTTGCCGGGATCGTTGGGATGAGGAGAATTGAGCAGATAGGCCTCGTCGATCATCAGGACACCGCCCTCAGCGAGTTCCAGCACCTGATTGACGGCTTCCTCCTCGTCGCCCCAGCTGGAGCCTACGAAGGTGGAACGGCCGCACACCACAACATGACCCTTGGTGAGCATGCGGGCCTCCTTGAGGAGCGCACCGTAGATCTTGCAGAGCGTGGTCTTGCCGGTGCCGGGACGCCCGAGGAAGACGGCATGGAGAGACACCTGATGCTGTGTCCACGCGGGGTAGCGACGGCTCATCTCGCAGTTGTAGCGCGTGAGGGCGAGTAGGTCGTAGAACTGCTTCTTTATGTTGTCGCAGCCCACCATGCTGTCCAGCTGCTCGTGGGGATCGGATATGGGAGGCAGTATCTCGACGCAGACGGGCCGTCGGTATTTGGGTCCGCTGGTCTCGGGCAGTTCCGGAATGTCGTCGTCAACGTCGTCGTCATCGCTGATATCATCATCATCGTCGTCGGCATCGATTCCCGCATGGTCGCTGATGAACTGCTGGATGAGGCGGTCGTATTCCTCCCGTTCCTTTTTCTTTTTCTCCCGTTCCTTCTCCTCCGCAGCCATGTCGTCGGCAGCGGCTTCTTTAGCGGTGTAGCCCTCCCGGTAGAAGTGCTTCTCCATATCCTTGATGTCCTCGGAATGCTCTTCCTCCCCGTATTCTCCGTAGGTGGGGAATTTCAGGTCTTCGCGTGCGTCGAACCAGTTGAAGAGTGCGCTGTGGTGGGCATCTGTCAGCGCGTTGCGCTCATCGTTCCAGTTCACGAGGGGAGATGTCGTCGTCTGGACGTTGTGGATGACGGTGATGTGCTTTCTCTCCCACAGCTTGGCCAGGTCTCTGTCGTTGCTGAAGTAGGAATTGGAAACGAGAACGCCCCATACCTTCTTCAGGCGGATGTCGGCGGCCTGCATGGCCTTCATGTACTGCGACATGAATTCGGAGAGACGTGATACGGGGTTGACGCGGTTCTCTGCCAGAAACGGCATGGCAAGGGTGATGTCGCCCTGGAGAACTTCCTGCTCGGAGTGCTCGCGCCAGTCGATGAGGACGATGACAAGTTCGTCAGGAGTGATAAAGGCATAGACGGGCATGTCGACGGTGGTGCGGCTGTATTTCCACACGCAGATGACATCGACATCAGGATAACGTACAGCACCGCACAACAACATCTGTACGGTGTTATCGGTAGCGTTTCGGAATGCAGAAATTAATTGTGTTGACATAGTATTTACCCTAAATTACCTTAATACAAAAAACTCAAATCGGCCGCAAAGGTAAGGCCTTTTCCGGTATGTGCAAAACTTTCAGCAGGGTTTTACTGGGACATTCCTGCAACTTTTGTCACGGAAAAGGATGCTTATGTCAAAAAAAATGCGTAAGTTTGCAGCGGAAAATAAAAATAATACCCTGAAAGACGATGGACCGCCTGTATGAGATATGTGACGAAATGGCTTCTGCGGAACAGTTTGTGACGCTGCGCGCCATCATGGAGAGATACTACGGGAGGCCCGTCGGCAAACTGGAGGGCGACAAGGATTACGGCAGGCTGAAGAAGCAGCTGAACCGTCACGGGTACGCAGTGGAATACAGGAACGGGCAGGACTTCAAGAAGGGATTCCGATACAGGAGGGGCTGCGAATACTTCTTCAAGAACGAAGAGGACAAGAACGAACTGCAGAAGAGGGAAGGGGACGAGAGACGCCTGTTTCTCACAGGAGGACTGCAGATGCTCTTCGACGGGAAATCGGCACAGGAGCATCTCGTGGAGCTGGAGTGCGTGTCGGGACTGCAGAACCTGGCGCTGGTGAAGGTGCTGGTGAAATACCTCGGAAAGAGAGTGATATCCTTCAAATACATGCAGGGCTACGAGAACCTGATGGATGTCACGATGCATCCGCATCTGCTGAAGGAATACAACTCGCGCTGGTTTCTCTTCGGATACGTGTGTCAGGAGGACGGCAGATGGGACATAGTGAACTTCTCGCTGGACAGGATAATATACAACGGTTCCCCCAACGATATAAGGGTGCATGTGGACGTGGCGTTCAAGAAGGCTCCGAAGAACTTCTACCAGGACTACTTCAAGGACATCATCGGTGTGACGAGAAGTGAAAGAGAAGCGGAGCAGATAGTGATAAGGACGGTGGACTTCAAGGTGCACCATCTGCTGCGCACCAAACCCCTGCATCCCTCGCAGGTGGAGACGCAGCCCTTTGACGAGGCAACGGGACTGGGAGAATTCACCATCACCGTGGTGCCCAACATAGAACTGCAGACACGCCTGTTGGCTTACGGACCCGGTATCGTGGTGACGGGCAGCGAGGCGTTCCGGAAGAGGATGAAGGAGGTGATTGAGGAAATGGGAATTCTTTATATTTAAAATCGTGAGACTATATGAACTGAATAATATAGCAGCGGCGGCGATAGAGGAAGCCTTCCCGGAGGAAGTATGGGTGGAAGGAGAGCTCAGCGAAGGACGCGTGGGAGGCGGCGGACACTACTACGGGGAACTCATAGAGAAGACCGACGACGGAGTGGTGACAGCAAGGGCACGCATCACGATATGGGCACGCACATACAAGCTGCTGGCAATGCGTTTCAGGAAGGAGTCGGGGCAGGAACTGAGAGCCGGACTCAAGCTGAAGATGCTGGTGGAGGTGACATTTCACGAGGCATACGGATACTCGCTCAACGTGCACGACATAGACGCACGCTTCACACTGGGCGACCAGGCACAGCGACGCAGGGAGATACTGCGCCAGCTGGAGGAGGACGGCATCATCGACGACAACAAGACACTGGCCCTGCCGCGACTGCTGCAACGTATAGCTGTGATATCGTCTCCGTCGGCAGCGGGACTGGGCGACTTCATGGACCAGTTGCACAAAAACGAATACGGACTGGCATTCACAACAGAACTCTTCCCCGCACTGATGCAGGGAGCACAGGCTCCGGAGAGCATCATCGCTCAGCTGACGGAGATAGATGCGGAGCGATTCGACTGCGTGGTGATAATAAGGGGCGGGGGAGCGACGTCCGACCTCTCCGACTTCGACCACTATGCACTGGCATCGTGTGTGGCGCAGTGTCCCATACCCGTGCTGGTGGGCATAGGACACGAAAGGGATGAGACGGTGCTCGACCACGTGGCACATCTCTCGCTGAAGACACCTACCGCTGTGGCGGCATTCGTGACAGACCATCAGGCACAGGAACTGGCGCTGATAGAGGACATCGTGAGGAGGCTTCCCCATGCGGTGCGTACACGTATGATGGCCGAGCAACACAGGGTGGACACCCTGATGCAGCGCATTCCCGCAGCTGCCGTGCGGCATATGGAGAGGCAGCGTCACCGCGTGGAGATGATGGAGCAGAGACTCAAGGGACTCGACCCGGAACTGCTCTTGAAGAGAGGTTACAGCCTGACGATGTGCGCAGGAAAACTGGTGAAGGATATCAGTATGCTGCGCGAAGGAGAAATACTCACCACACGAATGGAGACAGGAGAGGTGTATTCGACCGTGAATATGATAGCCCCCTCCGGCTCCCCCTTTAGGGGAGGGAAGTGAAGGTCTTTAACCATTAACCTTTAACCATTAACCTTTAACCGATAATGAAATACGAAGAAGCGATAGAGAAGCTGGAGGCCATTGCACGCGAACTGGAAGGGGGCACGGTGCCGGTGGACGAGATGTCGGCAAAACTGCAGGCTGCAGAGGGGCTTATCAAGTTCTGCAAGGAGAAGTTGCAGTCGGTGGAAGAGAAAATAGAAGACATTCTTGAAAATAATTCGTAGAATGTGAGCGCCTAATTCATAAATATTTTGTATTTTTGCGTGCGAAAATCGAAAAAAATACATCAAAGATATGGAACAAATGGATTGGAGTAGCCTCGGTTTCGGCTACAGAAAGACAGACTACAACGTACGATGCTACTACCGCAACGGTGAGTGGGGCGAGATAGAGGTATGCAGCGAGGAGACAATCCCCATGCACATGGCAGCCACATGTCTGCACTACGGACAGGAGGCTTTCGAGGGTCTGAAGGCATACAGATGTCCCGACGGCAAGGTGCGCGTGTTCCGCAGCGATGAGAATGCTGCACGTCTGCAGTCCACATGTCGCGGCATACTGATGCCCGAACTGCCCACGGAGAAGTTCAACGAGATGGTGGACAAGGTGGTTCGCCTCAACGAGCGCTTCATCCCTCCCTATGAGACGGGTGCCACACTGTATATCCGTCCGCTGCTCGTCGGCATCAGCGCCCAGGTGGGCGTACATCCCGCAACGGAGTATCTCTTCATGATATTCGTGACTCCCGTAGGTCCGTACTTCAAGGGCGGTTTCTCCTGCAACGACTACGTCATCATACGCGAATTCGACCGCTCGGCACCTCTCGGTACGGGTATCTACAAGGTGGGCGGCAACTACGCCGCATCCCTGCGTGCCAACAAGATGGCACACGATCTGGGCTACGCGTGCGAGTTCTACCTGGACGCCAAGGAGAAGAAATACATGGACGAGTGCGGTGCTGCCAACTTCTTCGGTATCAAGAACAATACGTATGTGACACCGAAGTCCACATCCATACTGCCCTCAATCACCAACAAGAGTCTCATGCAGCTCGCTGAGGACCTCGGACTGAAGGTGGAGCGCCGTCAGATTCCCGAGGAGGAGCTGGCTACGTTTGAGGAGGCAGGTGCTTGCGGTACAGCTGCCGTGATATCTCCCATACGTAAGATTGACGACCTGGAGGAGAAGAAGAGCTTCGTCATCTCCAAGGACGGCAAGCCCGGTCCCATCTCCACGAAGCTGTACAACCTGCTGCGTGGCATTCAGTACGGCACAGAGCCCGACAAGCACGGCTGGACCCGTGTGGTGATAGAGTAAAGGCGGGGAGTAATGCTCGGTCTGAAACTGAACGATGCGCGGGGCAATGTCCTGCTGATGGTTTGTATCTTTGTGCTTGCAGGCGCTTTCGCTTCGGTGGCGAAGACGATAGGCGGCGTGCAGGCAATGGTGGATATGAGTCTGTGGCTGCTGCCCCAGCAACTCATACTCGTCGGAGTATTCATTGCTTCGTGTCTGGTGAGCCTTTCCGTAGGCACCAGTTGCGGCACCATCGCAGCCCTTACACCCATTGCGGTGGGTATGAGCGGGGAGACCGGCTACAGCGTGGCATTACTCACGGGTGTGGTGGCAGGAGGTGCGCTGTTCGGCGACAATCTCTCTTTCATCTCCGACACCACGATAGCTGCCACACGTACGCTTGGGTGCAAGATGAAGGATAAATTCAAGGCAAATATCACCATCGCCCTGCCAGCAGCAGTGGTGACGATGCTGGTGTATGCCTTCCTGTTTCACGTGCCCGAGTCGGCAGTGGAGGTGACATCGTTCGATATGAACAGGCTGCCGCTGACGTTGCCTTATCTCTTCATCCTCGTGTGTGCCCTTGTGGGTGTTAACGTGCTGGTGCTGCTTGCTGTGGCATTGGTGCTGAGCATGGGACTGGGACTGATGCTGGAATGGCAATGGACAGCCTTGCTGTCTGCGGCAGGAGAAGGTGTGAGGGGTATGGAACAGCTCATCATCGTGACCCTTGTTGCAGCCGTGGCAGTGGAGGCAGTGAAGTATCTGGGCTGGATGGATAAGCTGATGGTGGCGATAAAGAAGAAGGTGAACAGCTGCCGGGTGGCAGAGTTCTCAATGGCATTTCTCGTGGTGGCTGCCGACGTGATGACGGCAAACAACACCATCGCCATACTCACCGTTGGGCCGCTCTGCCGGGAGATGTCGGAATACTACGGAGTGGAGAAGCGACGTGCCGCATCAATACTGGATACCTTCTCGTGCACGGCACAGGGTTTCCTGCCATACGGAGCACAACTGCTCATCGCAGCGGGACTGGCCGGTGTGTCGCCGCTGAACATCATCCCATATCTTGTATATCCGCTATTCCTGGGAATAGTGGCTGTGATCTACATGCTCAAGAAATATTGACCACGTGACTCTTTTCCTTCTCGAGATTGCGGCGGTCGGTCTCTGTGACTACACGTGCCGCAAGTTGGAGGAAAGCCTGACCGACAGGTGAAGAGGGATCCAGAGCCGCGGGAGTGCCGTTGTCGCCGTTCTCGCAGATGCTCTGCACCACGGGAATCTGACCGAGCAGAGGCACCTGCATCGTCTCCGCCAATTGCTTCACACCCTCGCGTCCGAAGAGGAAATACTTCTCGTCGGGATGCTCCGCAGGAGTGAACCACGCCATATTCTCCACAAGTCCGAGGATGGGTACGTCGACCTTCTCGTTGCGGTACATATTGATACCCTTGCGTGCGTCGGCAAGTGCCACCTGCTGAGGTGTGGACACGATGACGGCTCCCGTGATGGGCACGGTCTGCACGAGTGTGAGGTGTATGTCGGAGGTGCCGGGAGGTGTGTCGAGGATGAAATAGTCGAGGTCGCCCCACTGGGCATCACCGATGAGCTGCTTGAGAGCATTGGATGCCATGCCGCCGCGCCAGAGAGTGGGGGTGTCGGGGTCTACGAAGAAACCGATGGAGAGCACCTTGATGCCGTATTTTTCCACGGGAATGATGAGGTCGCGTCCGTCGATATTCTCGGAATAGGGGCGTGCGTCCTCTATCTGCAGCATCTTGGGTACGGAAGGGCCGAAGATGTCGCAGTCGAGAAGTCCTACACGGTGTCCCATGCGGGCCAGTGCCACTGCGAGATTCGCAGCCACAGTGCTCTTGCCCACACCTCCCTTGCCGCTGGATACGGCAATGATATTCTTCACACCGGGAAGAAGGTCGGGTATGTCGGGACGGGGAGCCTGCAACGTCTTTGTCTTGATTTCCACCTCGACATCCTTCGACACAAAGGCATGTATGGCAGCCTCTGCTGCCTTCACGAGGCTCTTGAGGAAGGGGTTGGTGGGTTTGTCGAATATCAGGGTGAAAGACACATGCATACCCGCAATGCGCAGGTCGTCCTCCACCATCTGCATCTCCACGATGTTTTTACCCGTGCCGGGATAGCGCACAGTGGAGAGTGCGTCCATAATCAGTTTGGGATATATTTCCATTATATATTATTTATGTTGTTCGGTGACCAGTTTGCCGTCGCCTGTGATACCTTCAACGGAGAACAGCATGTTGGTGCATGAGGAGTTGTTCCAGAACTCCACATGTGCCTTGCCGTTTTCGTCGGTCCACAGGTTGGGTTCCCAGAAGAGTGTGCGACGGTAGTCGGACACGGGGGCAATGTCGCTGTAGTCCTCCGTCTCGAAGACCTCCACGGGATCGTAGCCATGGTAATGAGCGTAGCGCACTCCCTTCATACGTTCCTTGGGACGGTCGAGATAGGTGTAGCAGTAGATGATATAGGGACTTTTCTCCTCGATAGTGTTGCAGCGTATGTGCTGGCGCAGACTGCTGAGGTCGTCGGTGGCGTAGATGGAGCGCACCTCGTCGAGGAAGACAGGTATCTCGGTGGTGAAGGAGTTGTTGTCCACAGCACCGGCATAGGCCCGGTTGGTGTCGAGATAGTCGCCCTTGAAATTGGTGATGGAGCAGAACTGATTGTTGACAATCCACACTACGGGTTTGTTGAGTATGCTTGTGCCGTCGCCCCAGAGTATCGCCCAGTTGTGGCGCGTGCCGGTGGCAAGCTGGGCATAGAGTTCCAGTATGCTGGGATTTTCCTTGTAGGTGGTTATCTCGTCGCCTCGCTTGCTCCTGACGATGTGGGCTACGGTGCCCTTGAATTCATTGTCGGGCAGATTCATCGTGTTGACATCGATGACGAGTTCGGAGAGCAGTTCGTCCCATGTGGGGTCTGCGGTGCCGGTGTTGGTGTTGGCGTAGTCGTTGAGGTCCCATGCCAAGCGTGAGGTGGGCTGTCCGCCTTCGAAGAGAGGATTCTTCTCGTGGAGCCATTCGCCAAGAGTGGGGAGCTGATCGCCCCTGTCGGCAATCTCCTCAGCCTCAATCTCGCAATTGTAGTAGAGTACGGCCTTGCGTATGGCATCCGTCTCGTCACCGCGTGCGCTGTAGTCGTAGTGGTTGTCGCGTTTCTTTCCGTTCACTTTCACCTCGCGTATGGTGGTGATACTCTTGTCGGTGATGAAAGGTTTCCAGACATCTTCCTCCTCGACAGGAATATCCCAGTGCTGAATCTGCGCAGTGTCCACGGGAAGCAGCGTCTTCTCGTCCTCGCCGATGATGCGGGGCTTGGGAGCGAAGTTGCGGTCGATGGTGACGGTGTAATCTGCTTTCTTGCCGTCGTAGGAGGTCATCATGTTCATCGACCAGTCGTCCTGTATGTCGGGCAGCACCATAGCGTAGCGTCCCGTGCTGTCGGTTTTGGCAGTGAGGAAGAACTTCTGCCCGTCGCCGCTGAAGGTGGCTGTGACGGATACGTTCTCGACGGGTGTCTTCTTCTTGTCCTTTTTGGCTTTTACGGTGCCGAAGAGGTTGAGATTCTCCTCGATAATCTGCGGATGCTCGAACCAGCGACGGCCGGTGACGAAGTCCCAGTCGTAGCGTCGCCATCCCTGCACCAGCATCAGCAGGTCGGCTGCCTTGCGATGCTCCTCGTCGTCAGCCTCGAAATAATAGTCCGGGTTGGCAATATAGCCCTTGAGGTCGCTGCCCAGAAGCATCCATGTGCGTATGTTGCCGGAGCGTCCGTTGGTGGCACTCTGCGCGTCAATGGCGGAGAAGGAGAGAGAGGTGTGGGGCTCTGCCTCGATATCGAGAGATACGCGTCCGCAGGGTGTCAGATTCCCGCTGAGGTTCTTTACCGCAGCTGTTGTCTCCGTCTTTGGAGCGATGAAGATGAATCTCTCTGCAAGTATGGCACCGTTGTCGGAGAGGAGCGTCACTTGGGAGACACCTTCCGGCAATGTGCTGCGCTCTTCGCTGTATCTCCAGTGAGAAGAGGCTTTGAAACTGTTGCTCTTCACCACCTGGCCTTCGTGCATCAGCATCCACAGGAGTTCCTTGTCCTGGAAGGATTCTGTGGCATAGACATCTGTGACGACGCTGTCTGCACGGGTCGCATCCACCCGCAACACACAACCTTCTTCCTGCGGTTCGGGAAGCAGGGTGGTGTGGGTCTTGCCGTCGATATCCACATCGACACTGCGCTTGTCTCCGATGGGTGGAACATCCATGACGCCTCGCTTGCCGCGATATTCCCACGCCACACGACCGGGCAGTCCCTTCACGAGATAACCGCCTTCCGGGAAGAAGCGTATCTGCTTCTCCACCTCTTCCTTACGCTCGAGCAGGCGGGAATCGCCCGTCATCTTCGGATTGCTGTAGTCGCCCTCCGTGACCGGTTTGTCGAAGATGGGAATGACGCGTGAGAAGACGTTGTTCTCACCCCAGTTCATCATATAGCGTGTGTAGGCTCTTATCTCATAGTAGCCGGAGGGGAGGACATCGGCATCCAGATCGATGCTTCCCGCTGCAATACCGTGAGTGGCGAACAGTTTGCGTCGAGCCACTACATTGCCGTCGGGAGATATGAGATCCACATAGAGTACGCTGGAGATATTGCCGCGGAGACCTGTGTCGGAACGTGTCATATAGGCTTTCATCCAGATGGTCTCGCCCTTGAAATAGCCCGTGTTGTCGAGGTGGATATAAACCTTTTCCTGCGGCATGAGTTTATTCCATGCAACGGCTTTACTCACAAGAAGGCGCTGTGTGGGAGTGACTTCTGGCGATGCTGCCATTTCGTGTGAGGAGGCGTTTATTATAGCGTCTTCCTCGATGGTGCGATTCATGAGGGCAACGTATTTATCCAGCTCGGGATTGTGTCCCACGGACTCGATGGTCTGCACGAGGTTTTTTGCTACACGTTTGCCGGATGTCATGCCCTCGGGGTTGTAATCGCTGATGTTTGTCATCGTGCCGTAGCAGCCTCCATTTTTGTTGGAGATATTGAAGGTGAGTGTGTTCACCTGTGTAAAACCGTCCCTCTGAGCGTAGTTTATCACCACGCGCACATCTTCATCCGATACGGTTTTGATGACACTGCCGGGATAGCTGACGTACATGTTTATATCGTGGATGGTACCTTCGAAGCGTTCCAGTTGGGCATCACCGGGACGCACAAAGAGTGTGCCCGACATCTTGTTGCGCTTCTCTCCCTTCGGGGTGAGGGTGATGCAGTAGAGGGTGGTGCGGCCTTCTTCTGCGATGTCCTCCACGCGTATGTCGTATTCGTTGTGCAGATATTTGGTGCTTACATTGTAGGGCAGGGGTGTGGTGAGATAGTTCCAGAAGTCCATATCACGTATGGTGGCTCCTGTGGAGAACAGCAAATGCATATTGGTGTTCTTCAGATTCGGTTCAATACGCTCGCCGCTGGGTGCTACACGCCAATATTGTCCGCTCGTCACGGTAAGATTACGGAGATTTACGGAAGGAGCTGCTTCTATAAAAGCCTCCACCATCTCCGTCTGTCGACCGAAACGGAACATCATGCGCGTCAGGAACGGAGTGACTTTGCTGTGATTCTTGCTGTATTCGGTTTTAAGGCGCTGTGCCACCTTCATTAGCAGGGCATCGACACCCGTGACGGTGAGTTCCTTCAGAGAGCGGGTGAGGGGGTGCATCTTTATCACCTTGGGAAGGGATGCGGCATCGGTGACGAACTTCCTGTATCCCACATAACTGATTCGGACGGAGTCTCCGATTTCGGGATTGATGACAAACTGACCGTCGTTGTTGGAAAAGGCACCGTGTCCTTCCTTTATATATATTGCAGCTCCTATGAGGGGTTCTCCGGTGATGGAGTCGACCACTGTGCACAACTGCTGCGCCTGAACACTTACAAGGGCGATGAGTGCGATGATGAATGTCAATGTCCGTTTCATGATGTGTAGATATTGGAGTTGAGTGTTTATTTTCCTGTGATGAAATGTCCGTCTCGTGTGATACCTTCTGCGGAGAATATCATGCCGGTGCACGAGGAGTTGTTCCAGAACTCGATGTGTGCCTTACCCTCTCTGTCGGTCCACATGTCGGGAGCCCAGAAGAGTGTGCGGCGAAAGTCGGGCATGGGAGGTATGTCGCTGTAGTTCTCGGTCTTGAATTCAGACGGAGGATTGTAGCCGTAGTAGTGTGTGTAGCGCGTCTGACGGTTGGTCTTGGGCGCTTTTGTCCATTTGGACGTGTCGTGCTCGTAACTGTAGGCATAGATGGTGATGTTCCCTTCGTTGTGCCCGTGCGAATCGCTGATATAAATGGACTGGTACTCGTCAAGGAAGAGAGGATGATAGGGATACCAGATGCCAGCAGTCGGTTGGTTGTCTATAAACCAAATAACATTGCGTCCGTTCCATTTCGGAAAGTGCTTGTTTTTTGCGGCCTCTTCTCCCGGGTCCTTGCTGTAGTTGGGGCCCTGCCCGTGACTGTCTTCCCGGTAGCGGCTGTCTGTCTGCGCCAACCATTCCGTCAGTTCCGGGATATCCTCACCGCGATCGGCGATATCCTCGGCGGCTTCCTCGCAGTCGAAATATATCTCGGAAAAATGTTCCGCATCCTCTGTGTTGGTGAAGGCATTGTAGTTGTAGTGGTCCAACTTACGTTTGCCCTTTACGTTTACTTCCTTCATGACGGTGGCGTTCTTCTCAGACATATCCTGCCACTCTTCCTCGTATTGCGGTGCTATCTGCCAGTGGTGGATGCGCGTGGTGTCAACCGGGGTCTGTCTCACTTCGCTGTCCTCGAGAGGTCGCAGGGGCGGGGCGAAATGCCGGTCTACGGTGATACGGTACTCTGCTTCCTTACCTTTTACCTGTGGAGAGAGTTGCATATTCCAGATACCTTCTATGTCGGGCAGGATGATTGCGTATGCCCCAGTGCTGTCCGTCTTTGCCGAACCGAACATGCGCTCTTCACTGCCCCTGAATGTGGCTGAGACGGAAACGCCTTCAAGTGGCATGTTTTTTTTCTTAGGTACTACTTTGCCAAAAAGATAAAGTTTGTCTTCTATCACCTGACTGCCGTCCCAGGGCGTGATGCCCGTCATCGTGTTCCAGTCGTAGCGGTGCCAGTTCTCACTCTTTCGGAGCATCCACTCGCGGATGTCCTCCTGAAATCCGTTGCATATGGTGGCTGCATCGATGGCAGAGAACGAGAAAGCCGTGTGGGGCGGTCCCTGGATGTCGACGCTTATGCGTCCGCAGGGACGGATGCCTGTGGTGCGTACTGTTATCTTGAGTTCTTTATCTGCTTTAGGTGCAACGATGTAATCGCGGTGCGCGATTTCCTTTCCAGCATCGTCGAAGAGCACCATCTGCCACACTCCCTCCTTCATCTTCTTTCGGGGAAGGGATTGGTGTAAGTGCTGCCCGTTTGCGAGCGCATTGCCGGCAATGATGTTGCTGCCGTGAAGCAGTGCCCAGCCGCTGCCCTTGTCTGCATCAAAGCATATGCTGTCAGGCAGTTCGGTGATGCTGATATCGTTGTCAGCGTCTTCAGATTCAGGACTGGAGACGCGGCGCTCCTTCGGTTGGCGTGTCACATCGTACTGTTCAAGCGACATACGGCTGTAGTCGCCCTCTATGCGCGGCTTGTCGAATACGGGAACGACGCGTGAGAAGAAATTCCTTTTACCCCAGTTCGTCATGTAGCGTGTGTAGGCCCGGATTTCATAGTATCCGGCTTTGAATATCCTTTTTGTCAGTTTGATGTCGCCCCACGCCAGTCCGTCCGTAACCTGCAGTTTGCGCCGTTCTATCACAAAACCTCTGGGTGAAATGAGCTCCACGTAAAGCACACGTGATATGTTGCTCCTATTCTCTGTGTCGGAGCGCGTTACATAGGCTTTCATCCAGATGGTCTCACCCAGAAAATATGCGGTATTGTCCAGGTGCAGATATACTTTCTCCTGAGGATAGAGCCTGTTCCACTGGGCCGCCCGCATGATACACTCTCCGGCCTCTGCCCTAAGGGAGAGGGTAGAGGCGAATACGCTCAAGGAGCAGAGGAGTGAAGCAAGCCCTCTCATCACGGGGTGTAGACAGTCGTGTCTGTGGGTCAGAACTCTACAAGTTTATACGCCTTCTGTCCCATACCGATTTTCTCCGCATAGTCGATGATGTGACCGCCATGCTGCTTTTCAATGCGTTTGATAAGCGGTGTGGGATTGTTGTTGGCATCGGGATTGATGCCATATACCTTATCCAGACATGCCTTGTCCAGGGCCACTGGATCGGTAGATGCCAGTATGCCGATATCCTGCACTTCGGGAGCTGCGGGATGTGCGTCGCAGTCGCAGTCGATACTGATATTGTTCATCACGTTGATGTAGATGATATTGCCCTTGCCCATGTATTGCTCCACAGCATCAGCAGCGGCAGCCATAGACTCGAGGAATGCATCCTGAGGACGTGTGTATCTCCAGCATTCTGGTGTTTTGTCGGTAACACCATGACTGTGGATGTAGGCCTTGCCCGCAGTAGATGCCACACCGATGCTCTGATTCTTCAGTACACCGCCGAAGCCGCCCATCATATGACCTTTGAAGTGGGCAAGGTTAATCATGAAATCATACTGCTTGAGTTCCTTACCCACGATGTCGTATTTAATCCACGTGGTGTCACGCACGGGAATCTTCATTTCCTCTTTCTCGTCCATGATGACAACCTTGAAGATGCTGTCGAAACCGTGTTCGTGGATGGTCTCCCAGTGTTTTTCCTTATCCTGACGCGAACCTCCGTAGGCTGTGCAGCACTCAACAATGGTGCCTTTGGTTTCTTCCACCAGATTACGGATAAGGGTAGGCTTGAGATAATTGTTGCCGCCCGACTCCCCGGTGCTTATCTTCACAGCGACTTTTCCGTGAGGTTCCACACCCAGTTTTTTGTATATGTCCACAAGGCTCTCCGGAGAGATGTTTTTTGTGAAGTACACTGTTGATGCCTCCTGCTGTTGGGCACATACGGCGAGAGTCATGAGACATATGCCGCAGACGGTGAGAAGAATCTTTTTCATAGTTGTAGTGCGTTATCTTGATGTTTCCAAAGAAGAGCGTTTCTGCCGGGAATAACTCCTGTATTCGTCGAGCGGAATATCCACTTCTGGTTCTGCAAGCATGCCTTCCTGCGGAAGACGGAAGCGGAGATACTTGATGGGTATGCCGCGCTCTTTCCACATGCCTTCATAGTAGGTCTGCAGGGCGGTGGCTTCACTCAGCGATGCCGTATCGCTCTCGCCGTAGAGGTCGCGTGTGCAGACTTCCGGCGTGAGTCCGTTGGCGCGCAGCATCTCCTCGGTGTATGTGAAAAGGAAGTTGGAGTCGGTTTTAAGATGGATGAGGCCACCGTCCACGAGAAAGTGACGGTAGCGCTCAAGGAAATAGGTGGAGGTGAGTCTTTTTGTGGCCTTCTTCATCTGCGGGTCGGAGAAGGTGAGCCACAGCTCGGAAACTTCTCCGGGTGCAAAAAAGCGGTCGATAAACTCAATATTCGTTCTGAGGAAGCCCACATTCTTCATTCCTGTCTCCAGGGCTTCTTTGGCTCCTGTCCACATGCGGGCTCCCTTTATGTCCACACCGATATAGCATCTGTCGGGGTGGAGGCGAGCCAGTCCTACGGTGTATTCGCCCCTGCCGCAACCTAGTTCAAGTGATATGTTGGAAATCTCTCCTGAGGGCAGGGCGGAGGAGAAGAAATCTTCTTTCCACCTGCCACGCAAAGGGAATTCTCCTTCCATCACAGCAGCCAGAGGGCACTCCACCACCAAAGGGTTGGCTGCCATCTCTGCGAATTTCTTGAGTTTGCCGTGTCCCACTTATCGGATATCTATTACAGGAATGTTGTCCTTGTCGTTATAGTAGAGGTTCTCACCGGCCATACCCCAGATGAAGGTGTAGTAGTAGGTGCCGGCAGCAGCATGCATGCTCCACTCGGGCGACATGATGGCCTGCTCGTTGTGCAGCCACACGTTGCGGCTCTCCTGAGGCTCGCCCATGACGTGGTCGATGGTCTGGCCTTCGGGCAGGTTGAAATAGTAGTAAGCCTCGATGCGGCGTCCGTGGGTGTGAGGAGGCATCGTGTTCCACACAGCACCGGGATTGAGCTGTGTGAGGCCCAGCTGCAACTGGCAGGGACCTTCCTCCAGTACGTCGTTCACGATGAGCTTGTATACAGTGCGGCTGTTGGCCTCTTCCACTGTGCCTACAGGTCCCCAGATGGCAGCTTTGAGCGAACCCTTGCGTCCGTCGAGGGTAATCCACTGTGTCTTGTAGTGCTGGTGTGCCGTAGCGGAATTGAGGTAGAACTTGGCAGGATTCTTCGGGTCCTTGCTCTTGAACTCTACGCTCTTGTTCACATCCTTGTCCTTACCGATGTGGCCGCGACCGATGTAGAGAGCCTCTTTGGGAGAGAGCGCATATTCCTTGCCGTCCACGATGACTGTGCCGTCGCCCTGACCGCAGTTTACGATACCAAGCTCGCGGTTGTAAAGGAAATACTTCTCCTTGATGGTTTTGTCGACGTCAAGACCCAGTTCCCAGAAGTTCTCCAGCTTGAGTGTCTGGTTTACGGGCATTGCTCCGCCGAAGATGAAGCGGTCGTAGTGGGAATATGTGAGCAGGATGGAGTCGGCCTCCATCACCTTTTCCATAACGAAACGCTCGCGCAGCGTCTTGGTGTCGTAGCCTTTCACGTCTTCGGGATGACATGCCACCTGGAACTTAACATGCTGGCGACCCACATAACGGTCAGCTTCCACTGCATTGATGTTGAGACCCATGCTTACGAGGGCCATAGCAAGAAACAACTTTTTCATAACTTATTTATTGATGTTTTTACGATTCCACAATACAAGAGCAAGGGTGATGACACAAAGGATACCTGCTCCGATGAGTTTGAGATACTTCATGCTTGAGTAGATGAGCATGGAGAGGGGAGAGGATGCGAAGTCCAGAGCGCCGGCCTCAAAGCCTCCGGGCACTCTTACGGAAGCATCGTCGGGATGAGCCAGAGCCACAGAGTGCGCGGCAGAGGTGAAGTCGGGAGCCATCCAGGTGACGAAATAAAGTCCGATAGCCAATACCACAAGTCCCACGATGAGAGAGCGCAGCACATTGCCGCCCGTGTAGGGGAGTACCATCACGAAGACGTAGAACATGCCTGCCAGAGAGGCTAGAGGCAGGAACTGGTTGCCCGGCAGCAGCACAGCCATAACGAGTGTTACGGGAATGAGCAGGAGGCTGACCACCAACGTAGTGGGATGGCCGATAACCAGAGCGGGCGACATACCGATATAGAACTTCTTGTCGGCACCGAACTTCTTCGCGATGAGTTCGCGTGTGGCCTCCGAGATGGGTTTCAGACCCTCGATGAAGAGAGACGTGATGCGGGGAATGAGTTCCATCACAGCACCCATCTTGATGCCCAAGCCCAGTGTGCCAGGTATGTTGTCAACAACAGCCTGCCAGCTTTCACAAGCCAAGCATCCGATGATGATGCCGATGAGTACACCAAGGAAAAGCGGTTCGCCGAAGAGGCCGAACTTTTTCTTCATACCCTCGGAGTCGATGTTCACCTTATTGATGCCGGGCACGTAGTCGAGTGCCTTGTTGATGACTACGGCAAACGGCATGAAGCCCTGACAGAAAGGCTGGGGGATACTGATGCCCTCCATGCCGGGATAGAATTTCTGGAAGCGCTCTGCTGTGAGGTCTGCCAGCACCAGCGTGATGATGTAGCAGACGATGGCTGCGAAGAAGCCCCAGAGAAGGCTGTCCGTCATGAAGTATGCCACAGCACCGATGAAGGCAAAGTGCCAGTAGTTCCACAGGTCGATGTTGACTGTGCGTGTGCAGCCCAGTAGGAGCAGCACGAGGTTCACACCCAGACATACGGGAATAATGAACGAACCCACGAGTGTGTTGTAAGCCACAGATGCAGCTGCGGGCCATCCCATGTCGAACACCTGCAACTCAAGCCCGTAGATTTCCACTACGCGGGCCAGAGCGGGACCCAGAGACGATGTCAGAAGGGCAGTGATGACGGAAAGTCCCACAAAACCCACGCCTACGCGCAGACCGCTGCTGAGTGCTTTAGAAAACTTGATGCCGATACAAACACCCAGAATGGTGAAGATGATAGGCATCATCACGGCTGCACCGAGGCCGATGATGTATGAAAAAACCGATTCCATTTTTGTTATATTGTTTAAGGCTAATGTTTGTGCTGTGTGTTTACTTCAGTTCGAATGTGGTGGAACCGATATTGTGTCCGTCGGCAAAGATGTCCACGCGATACTGTCCTGCTGAGAGAGCCTCTTCGATGTCCCAGTATACCGTCACGCTCTGCTCTTCACCCGTGTATTCGATGTCCTTGCGGATGGAGTATTCCAGGTCACGGTTCTCATACTGGAAGGTGCCTCCCTTTGTCAGTACGGATCCTGTGGGAGTGGCGATGCGTACGTAGAGAGTGCGGATACCCGTTTGTGTTGTCACGTTGCGCGAGATGTTGAATCCGATGACGAACTTCCTCGCGTCTTTCACTTTCTTGGCAGCCTTGCCGCGCTTATTGTTGGCCTGTGCCCAGATGCCGGTTGCATCCAGCTGCGAAGCGATGGCCACCTTGTCGGAGAGTTCCTCGTTCTGTGATGAGAGGTTGCTGATATGAGCCTGTGCCTGACGGTTCTGCACCTCAAGATTGCTGTTTGTCTGCTTGAGTGCCTCGTTCTCGCGGTTGAGGGAGTCTATCTGCAGGATGTAGCTGCGCAGCACTTCACGCAGGGTGGCGAGTTCCTTCTTCAGTCGCATGATTTCTGCGGCATCGTTGGCCTTCGTCTGCTTCAGTTCCTCAAGCAGGGCTTCTGTCTTCTGCTGCTCCAGGGCGAGCTGGTTGATGAGGGAGTCGTTGTTGATCTGTGCCATCATCTCGTTGTACTGCATGGCAAACTGCTCATACTCGTTCTCCATCTCACGCTTGTCCATTTCCAGGACTTCAATCATTTTGTCGCTTTCAGCCTGCTGGGCTTTCATGTTGAGCACCAGTCCGACGATGACAGCTACAAGAGCTATCAAAACAACTGCTGCACCGATAATAATCTTCTTTTGTGTCATTATTAATATTCTTGATTTTACGTATTTCGCGTGCAAAAATACTATTTTTTCCTCACACGGCCAAATGAAAAGGGAAAAAAGATGCACTTCATCCGCAATTCCGCAGACGAACTGCAGGCGCACCGCAGGCGAAGCAAGTGTTCTGAGTGGCGGATGACGGCTCTGCGATGTCGTTCCGGAATGTTTAATATGCAATATTGTAAAAATTACGTTTCGGAAAACTTTTCTTGAAGTTCAAAAAATTAAACCACAATAAATCAGTTAGTTATTATTTCGTTTTGGACAACTTTGGAAAATTTTAGAGAAAAAAGTTTTCGAAAAAGGCAAACTTTTTGTCGAAAAAATTTGGAAGGTTCATCCCTTTTCCATACCTTTGCATCGATTTTCGCGCAAAATGTTGCGGACACTAAACGGAGCATAAATATAACCTAATTAAAATAAACACATTATCATCATGATTCAGACAGTAGTAAAAAGAGATGGTCGCATCGTTGGTTTCAACGAGCAGAAGATTGCAGCAGCCATTCGTAAGGCAATGCTCACCACAGACGAGGGTGAGGATACAGCCTTGATCGAGAAAATCACCGACCGTGTTGCCATGAAGGGCAAGTCGCAGATGACTGTGGAGGCCATTCAGGACATGGTAGAAGACGAACTGATGAAGTCGTCACGTCACGATGTGGCAAAGACGTACATCAAGTATCGTTCCGCACGTACTATCGCCCGCAAGGCAAAGACACGTGACATTTTCCTCGAAATCATCAATATCAAGAACAATGATGTAACGCGCGAGAACGCCAACATGAATGCAGATACACCTGCAGGCATGATGATGAAGTTCGCAAGTGAGACCACAAAACCTTTCGTGGACGACTATCTGCTGTCCGATGAAGTGCGCGAGGCCGTTAAGAACAACTACCTCCATATCCACGATAAAGACTACTATCCCACAAAGTCAATGACCTGCTTGCAGCACCCTCTGGACAAGATTCTGGAGCACGGTTTCCAGGCCGGTCACGGAGAGAGCCGCCCCGCAAAGCGCATTGAGACCGCATCCATCATCGGCTGTATCTCGATGGAAACTGTTCAGAACGAGATGCACGGAGGCCAGTCGATTCCCGCATTCGACTTCTATCTGGCTCCTTACGTGCGCAAGAGTTATATAGAAGAGGTGAAGGTGCTCGAGCAGCTCATGAGCCAGGACTACAGCCAGCTCTACGAGGCTCCCATTGAGGATTACCTCAATCTGCCTCTGGCCGGTCTCAGCGGTTTGGAGCGTATCAAGCAGCATGCCATCAACAAGACTGTGGACCGCGTTCACCAGGCAATGGAGGCTTTCATCCACAATATGAACACCATCCACTCACGCGGCGGTAACCAGGTGGTATTCTCCTCCATCAACTACGGTACGGATACCTCTGCCGAGGGTCGTTGCATTATCCGTGAGATCCTGCGTTCCACCTACGAAGGTGTGGGCAACGGTGAAACCGCCATCTTCCCCATCCAGATATGGAAGAAGAAAAAGGGTGTGAGCTATCTGCCCACCGACCGCAACTATGACCTCTACAAATATGCGTGCAAGGTGACAGCCCGCCGTTTCTTCCCCAACTTCGTTAACCTCGACGCTACATACAACTTCCACGAGAAGTGGGACATCAACGATCCCAAGCGTTATATGTACGAGGTGGCAACGATGGGATGCCGCACCCGCGTCTTCGAGAACCGCTACGGTGAGAAGACATCTGTCGGCAGAGGTAACATCTCATTCTCTACCATCAACATCGTGAAGATAGCCATCGAGTGCATGGGTATCAAAAATCAGGAGGAGAAGGAAGCTGCATTCTTCGCAAAACTGGACAACCTGCTGGAAATCACAGCACGCCAGTTGCACGAGCGCTTCGAGTTCCAGAAGACAGCTTATGCAAAGCAGTTCCCCTTGCTGATGCAGGGTCTGTGGGTTGGTTCTGAGAATCTGAAGCCCAACGACACCATCGCTCCCGTCATCAATCAGGGTACTCTGGGTATCGGTTTCATCGGCCTGGCAGAGTGTCTGATTGCCCTCACCGGCAAGCATCACGGAGAGTGCGAGAAGAGTCAGGAACTGGGTCTGAAGATTATCGGCTACATGCGCAAGCGCATCCTCGAGTTCTGCGAGCGCTACCAGCACAACTACTCCGTACTCGCCACACCCGCAGAGGGCCTTTCGGGCCGCTTCACCAAGTACGACAAGAAGAAGTTCGGCATCCTGCCCGGCATCACGGATAAGGACTACTACACCAACTCCAACCACGTGCCTGTTTACTATCATTGCTCAGCTCTGAAGAAGGCACAGATTGAGGCTCCTTATCACGCTCTTGCAACAGGTGGTCACATCTTCTACGTTGAGATTGACGGCGACGCTACGCACAACCCCGAGGCTGTGATGAAGATTGTCGACCTGATGGACGAGTACAACATCGGTTACGGTTCTGTCAACCACACACGCAATCGCTGCCTCGACTGCGGCTACGAGAATGCTGACAAGAACTTCGAGACCTGCCCCAAGTGCGGCAGCACGAATGTAGACCGCCTGCAGCGCATCACAGGTTATCTGGTAGGTACCACCGACCGCTGGAATAAGGCTAAGCTTGCAGAATTGAACGATCGCGTTGTGCATGATTAAGGTACTTGATATTCTGCACGACACTACAGTAGACGGCCCGGGATTTAGAACGAGTTTCTATCTCTCGGGCTGTGCCCATAAATGTCCCGGTTGCCACAATCCCCAATCGTGGGATTTCAGTGGGGGGCGTGATATGACTGTGGATGAAATGCTGGAGGAGATAAAGGCGGATAAGTTTGCCGACGTCACCTTCTCCGGCGGTGATCCTCTCTACCAGGCTGAGGCTCTCCTGCCTCTGATGCAGCGCATCAAGGCTGAGACGGACAAGACGATATGGGTCTACACGGGTTTCACCTGGGAGAATCTTCCTCCCAAGGCAAAACCGTTGTTAGATTACATTGACGTGCTGGTGGACGGCCCCTTTGTGATGGCGCTGCGTGATGAGGATCTGCTCTTCAGGGGCAGCAGCAATCAGCGTCTCATCGATGTCACTCTTTCCCGTCAGAAGGGTTCTGTGGTGGAGTGGACTCGTGATTTCTGATGGCCACGCGGCGGATTTTGCCTGAAATGGTTTTCGGCAGTTCGTCCACAAACTCCACGATGCGGGGATATTTATAGGGCGCCGTCTCACGCTTTACGTGGGCCTGCAGTTCGGCGGCGAGTGCTTCGCGGCCGTCGTTGCTGGCGACGATGGGGCGGAACTCGGGCGTGACCACGACGGTGGCCTTCACCACCATGCCGCGTATCTCGTCCTTCTCGCCCGTGATGGCGCACTCGAGCACGGCTTCGTGGCTCATCAGGGCCGACTCCACCTCGAAGGGATCGATGCGGTAGCCGCTCGACTTGATGACGTCGTCGGCGCGTGCCACAAACCAGAAGTAGCCGTCTTCGTCATACCACACGATGTCGCCCGTGTAGTAGATGCGGTTGTTGCGGGACTTGCGTGTGAGGCGCGGATTGCGGTAGTACTCTTTGAAGAGCCCCAACGGGAGCTCCCTGTAATACATAATGTTGCGCACGCGCGAGCGAAGGTTCTTGCGGATGTTCTGCAAGAGCTCGCTGCCCTGACCGGTGACGGCGTTCAAAGATTGGCCCGTGCGGATGACCAGCCGTCCCTTCACGCCGGGTCCGACGGGATTGCCGCTGTCGTCGAGCACGTCGACCATAAACTGCGGATTGGGCAGTCCCATGCTGCCGGCTTTGGGTTTGGTGAAGGCGTAGTTGCCCAGCACGAGGGTGGTCTCCGTCTGGCCGTAGGCTTCGTATATCGTGATGCCGGTCTTTTCCTTCCACTCCTTGAAGACGGAGGGGTGGAGCGCCTCGCCGGCCGTCGTGCAGTATTCGAGCGCAGAGAGATCCCAGCGGCTCAGGTTCTCGCGCACCATGAAGCGGTACACCGTAGGCGGTGCGCAGAAGGAGGTGACTTTGTACTGCGCCATCTTGTCCAGCAGTTTGGAGGCCTCGAAGTGGCCGTCGAAGTCGTAGACGAAGACGGTGGCGCCGCAAATCATCTGGCCGTAGAATTTGCCCCACACGGCTTTTCCCCATCCCGTGTCGGCCACGGTGAGATGCAGTGAGCCCTCATGCAGGTTGTGCCAACAGGCCGCCGTGATGATGTGGGCCAGAGGATACGAGAAGTCGTGCATCACCATTTTGGGCGCTCCGCTGGTGCCGCTGGTGAAATACATGAGGAAGTCGTCCGTCTTCTCGTTTTCTCCCTTCTGACTTTTGAACGGAGACGCCATGGCGGCTCCCTGCCAGAGGTTTTTCCAGTTTTGCGGCACCTCGGGACCGATGCTGATACACTGTTCCACGCTGGGGCAGAAAGGGCGTGCCGAGATGACGTTCTTCAGCACAGTCGTTTCGCCCACCGTGATGATGGCTTTGATTTCGGCCTCGTGGCAGCGGAAGATGATGTCCTTGCTCGTGAGCAGATGAGTGGCCGGAATGGCAATGGCGCCGATCTTGTGCAGGGCCGCCATTGTGATCCACCATTCCAGGCGGCGCTTCAGTATGAGCATCACACGGTCGCCCCTGACGATATGCAGGGCGTGCAGATACGAGGCCACTTCGTCGGAGAGCATCTTGTATTCTCCGTAGGTGAGATGGCGCTCGTCCCCGTTGTCGTTGACGTAGAGGATGGCTTCCTTCTGGGGCTGTGTCTCGGCATAGGCATCAATCACGTCGTAGGCGAAATTGAAGTGCTCCGGCACATTGACGCGGAAATGCTCCATGAAATCCTTGTAGGAGCGGAAGTTCGTCTGTTCAAGAAATTTTCTAATCATTCTTTTTACCTTTTATGTTCAAACGGCAGGAGTTTTTTTTCTGCCTTGTGTATCAAGTCGTGAGTGCCGCTTCCGTCGATGACGTAGCGTATCACCATCTCTGCGTATTCCAATGCCTCAGAGAGCGCCTCGCCGGGAGTCCCTTCAGCACGCAGTTTCTTTACACGCTCCTGCAGCGCAACCACATCCTCTGGTTCGGCAAGGGTGGAGGGGCGCATTCCGTTGAGTATCACGGAGAGCGTGGCTGCCTGAGCATCTATCTGTTCCTGTGTGGCAGAGGGGTTGGAGAGCACGTTCTCGCTCTCTCGCATCTGGCGTGTGAGGCGTCGCAATCCGTGCGGAGCCCACTCTTCTCCGTGCTCCCAGCGCTCGCGTGCCAGTGTGAGGGCATCCACCAAGGCCGTCCGCTTTACATCTCCTCCGTGCCTGGTCTTCACGGCTCCGGCCTTCAGATAATGTGTGGCCTTTCCCTGATACAGGTAGTCGGGCACGAAACTCTTGCCGCCGTCCTGTGTCACCATTGCCAGCGGACCTCTCATATGGCATGCCAGCCATTCTCCGTCCACGGGGTCGGGGCCGTAGCACAGATGCTCCGGGAACGGCATCTCGATGCTTACGACATCACCTTCAACCCATTTCCGCGAGGGCAGTTCAATATAGGAGGAGGGCTGTGCTTTCCCTTTCAGTTTCTTGCCGTTGATGCTCACGCAGAAACCCTTCGTTGCCCAGTAGGGAACGCGCAGTTTTATCGTGACGGGTTTCTCGGAGCGTGCGGTGAGCGAGGCTTTCTCCATCGGCCATGTGCCGTCCATTCTGAGCAGCAGCCCTTTCTCTTCCCATGCGGCCTTCGTGGGCAGATAGAGATTCACCCACAGCGTGTCGCCGCCCGTGTAGTAGCAGCATTCCTGATAGCGCACGTGGTTCTCCACTCCCGTGCCGCCGCAGCATGTGGCCTGCGGAGTCTCGTTGCCGAAGGGCTTTGAGGCATCAGCACCCACGGCATACTGGTAGCAGACGGCCCAGCGTTCCGGCGAGAGCGAACCCACTATCTGGTTCGACAGGAGGCGCTCGGCATAGTCCATATAGCGTGCGTCATCGGGGCGGTAGCAGTTGAGGTCGCGCGAGAGTTTCATGAGGTTGTACGCGCAGCATGTCTCATTGATATTGGGGTGGGGCAGCATGCTCACCATCTGGGCGTAGGGCTGGCGGAACATCTCGCCGTTGCCCACTCCTCCGGGCGCATAGGTGTAGCGTCCCTGCAGGAGGTCCCAGAAGTTGGATGCTATGTTGTAGTAGTACGCCTGACCGTTCTCTCCGTAGAGGCGGAGCGCACCTGTTATCATAGGTATGTGCTGGTTTGCGTGGCGTGTGCGTATGTCGTCGATGCCCTTTGAGAGAGGTTCGTAGAAGACGGGTGCGTCGAAATATGCGGCGGCCTCTGTGAAGCGCTGCTTCTCTGCGGGCACCAGCGATGCCAACCTTGCGAGCACTTCCTGCATACCGCCCACTTCACCTGCTATGTACATATTCCACATCTTGGCGCGCTGCTCCGCTGTGGTGCGGTAGTGCAGACGGTTCCACACCCACAGCCCCATGTCGCGTGCCACGCTGAGAGCCGTTGCAGCCACCTCCTTGTCATCCACGTATTCGGCTATGTCGCAGAGTCCTGCCAGCTGTTTGTGCACGGTGTAGTAGGGCGCCCACACCCATTTTTCGTTGTTGTAGGGTCGGTAGGCCTCGATGAGTGCGCAGTGCTGCGCGGGTATGGCGTTGAGGTATCCGTAGCCGTAGTGGCGGTAGTCTTTCTTGTATTCGTCGAAGGCCTCCCACGTGCCCTGCGCCTCCTGTAGCGTCTCTCCCGGCAGCAGGTCTCGCGCCTCGAAGTAACGTCCCAGCGAGTCGCTCCACACGAAGGTGCGCTCCTGACACTCGCGCATTGTCTTTACGGCGGTGCGCATCCGCTCCAGAAGTGCCTTGCGTTGGGTGTCGTTTGCCGTAGAGGCGTAGGCCAGAGCCAGCGCCGAGAGCCAGTGGCCCGTGCCGTGCCCCTTGAGTTTCGTGGTGGGTGAGTCCCATCCGTCCGACACGGTCATCCCCTCCGTGGGCAGCCCGTAGGTGTCGTGGTAGTTGTAGAGTTGCTGCGAGACGTCCAGCGATAGCAGCAGGGCGATGTCGCGGTCGCGGTTGCGTGTGAGTATGTTGTCGCCTGTGAGCTGTACGCTGCCGAGCGGCAGGGGACGGGCCTTTATTGCGGGCGTGAATGGCTTGGCGGCTTTTTCCGTCACTGTGATGTGTGCCCTCACGGTCTTGTCGCTTCCCAGGATGATGCCCTCCGCGTCATACTCGCATCCGGCCTTCAGCGCAGCCTCTTCCTCCTCCGTCTGTCGTGCGCTGTTGCTCCACTTCACCTGCTTCCATTCCTTGCCGTTCCATATCATGGCGGGGAGCATCGCCACCGTGCCTTCCTCTGTGGTGAGGCGTATCTCCTCGCGGGCGTTCATTGCCCCAAAGAGGCATGTGAGCAGGAGTGCGGTCAGCAGTCTTTTCATCGTTGCTTATTTCTTCAGGTCGCTCCACTTGGGGGGATTCACGCCCAGGAGATTCTTCACGAAGAAGTCGTAGCGCTTGTGTTCTCCGTAGCTGCCGCCCATCGTGTGGTGTTCGCCCGGCAGCACCACCAGTTCGAAGTCCTTGCCGGCCTTCACCAGTGCGTTGACCACCTGCATCGTGCTGGCGGGATCTACGTTGTCGTCCATCTCGCCCACGAGGAGCATCAGCGGGCGCTCCAGCAGGTGTGCGTTCTCCACGTTGGAGCATTCCACATAGCTGGAATCCACGGGATAGCCCATCCACTGCTCGTTCCACCATATCTTGTCCATCCTGTTGTCGTGGCATCCGCAGGCGGAGAATGCAGCCTTGTAGAAGTCGCCGTGCAGCAGCACAGCCGTAGTGCTCTCCTGTCCGCCGGCCGAGCATCCGTAGATGCCCACGCGCTCGATGTCCATATAGGGATAGCGCTTTGCTGCGGCCTTTATCCATTCGATGCGGTCGGGCAGACCTGCGTCCTTCAGGTTCTTGTAGCACACCTCCTCAAAGGCCTTGCCTCTGTACGAGGTGCCCATCGCGTCGAGCTGCACCACTATGAATCCGAGCTCGGCCAGCGAGGATATATATCCGTTGTACGACTGGAAACTCTTCGGCACGTAGGCGTCGCCGGGGCCCGAGTAGATGTATTCTATGACGGGATAGGAGCGTGAGGGGTCGAAGTTCGTGGGCCTGTAGATGAGTCCCCACATCGGTGTCTTGCCGTCGCGTCCCGGAGCTGTGAATATCTCGGGAGCCTTCCATCCGTTGGCCTCTATCTTGGAGATGTCGGCGCGTGAGAGCACTGTTGCTTCCGCCGCTGCGTTTACGTCGCGCAGCACGGTCACGGGTGCCAGGTCGGCGCGTGAATAGGTGTCCACGAAACGGGTATAGCTCTCGTTGAACACGGCCTTGTGATTGGCCTTCTCGGGAGTGAGGTCGCGCATTCCCTTGCCGTCGATTCCCACGACGCAGTAGTGCACGTGATATGGGTCTTCGTCCTTGTTTAATCCGCTCGCACTAAAGAAGATAAGTCCGCGTTCTTCATCCACTCGTAGAACTTGTCTCACTACCCATTCTCCCTTCGTCAGCTGGCGTTCCACCTTGCCTTTCTTCACGTCGTAGAGGTAGAGATGATTCCAGTTGTCGCGCTCGCTCATCCATATCATGCGCTCGCCTCCTTTGAGGTTGTGGCGGAAGTGGCGGCTGTAGTTCACGAACGTCTTGCTTGTCTCCTCGATGACGGTGCGCACCTCGCCCGTCTCTGCATCGAGAGCCAGCACGCGCAGCACCTTGTGTCCTCTCTCGTTGTATTCGAATACGAGCGTCCTGCTGTCCTCCAGCCACTCGGGGCCCCACAGGTCGTACTGCTGTGAGAAGAGCGCATTGTCGGGCACGACGGCTCTGCCTGTTTTCACCTCGAAGATGCAGGGCGTCTTCTGTGTGCGCTCGTCGCCGGGCTTGGCGTATTCCTGCTGATGGAGTATGGGCTGGAGCTGTGTCTTGGGCGAGGACTCCACGTAGTAGACGTAGCGTTTCTGGCTCACGGGCCGTATGCGGCACGCAGCCACGTATTTGCCGTCGGGGCTCCATTGTATGCGTGTGCTGTAGTATGCGCCCAGCGTGCCGTCCGTCGAGAGGGGGCGCTCCTCGCTGCCGTCGGTTTTCGCCACGTAGATGTTGTCGTTCTTGATGTAGGCCTTCATCGTGCTGTCGGGCGAGAGGGCGGGTGTGCCCCAGCGCTCGCTGTCCTCGTTCATCCAATGGCGCTCCACAAACTGCGGGCCCTGCTTCGTGGCGAAGTCCTGCATGCGCGGGCTCTGGCGGTTCCTCTCACGCTGCGGTGCGGGGTCGGAGTAGTACTGCAGTTCGTAGGTGGAGTCGCTCGTCCACTTCACGTTGCTCACCCATCCGCTCACCAGCGCGGGTTTGCATTTCTCATACAGCCCGTAGGCTCTCTGGTAGTCTTCTATGGTGCCTTGTGCGAAGGCGGCAGCCTGTATTGCCGTCAGGCCGATGATTAGCCGGAAACGTCTCATTTCGTTGTACTTTTACATTATTCACATGCAAAGGTACGAATTTTAGTTTAAAGGTTAGAGGTTAAAGGTTAAAGTTTAAGGTTTTTTAATGCACCTCATTGCTGTGCGGGCCGAGTCCTCCGCGTTGGTTGGCGCAGCGTATGGTGTAGCGGGAGTCTTTTGCATCGGTTCGCGGTATCCTGTAGCGCGGTTCCGTGGTGAAATCCACAACGATGCCGTCGCGGCATACGGCGTAGAGGAAGGCTTCCGGGATGTCGTCCCACGAGAGCGTCCTTCCGCTTTTGCGCACGGCGGGCGGCATCACCTGTGCTGCACTTCTCTCCGGATGCCAGCCGGGGAAGACGTTGTCGGTCGAGTATTGTGCCGCCTCTTCGGGTGTGAGTGTGGCGGGGTGAGAGACGGCTGTGAGAACGCCTTCCCTGTTGCGGTATTGTGTGCGCCGTTTTTCTGTGTCTATGGCTTTCCCGTTGCTGTCCGTGCTCCCGTATTCTGCAAACAGGCGGGGCAGGGTGCCGTGCATTTCCGTCCATCCTCCCGGATGCGGTGTGAGCAGCATCTCTGTGTGGAGGAATACGGCCCGCGGAGCGTTGTGCCAGGGACGTCCCAGCAGGAACTTGCCGCTCTGCTCCTCTGCTCCGAGGATGCGGCAGCGGTTGAAGACGTAGCCGTAGGGCAGGCCTGTCTCTGTGGACGGAGCGCAGATGACGTCGCCCTTGCCTTCGCGCGCTCTCACCACTATGTCGCAGCGGTTGAAGTAGACCGTGCCTCCGCCGCAGATGAAGTCCACCGTGCCCTGCACTTTGCAGCCTTCCAGATATGTGGTGCCGCCTGCGTTGGTGTAGTATGTGTCCTGATTGCTGAGAAGCGAGACGTCCGTGAGGATATTCCCCCGGCAACTCCTTTCGCGCAGCGCCACGGAGCGGTTGGCGAAGGCCTTGGGGTCTGCCTTGTAGTTCGACCACAGTTCGATGCCCTGTATGTATGTGCTGTCGGCCTCTTTGACGAACAGCGTGGACGTGATGCCGATACCCTCGTGCTGAGGCACGGATTCTATCAGCGACAGCTCCATTCCCTCCCCGCAGATGCTGGTGTTGGGTGCCGTGAGTGTGGTGATGGGGCTCGGCACGGTGATTTCCTTTCCGTCTGCGGTCACCTTCATGGGCGTGCCGTCTCCCTCGCTGCGGTGCTTTCCGGCGCGGATGAATATGCGGTAGCGCCGTTGTGTGTCGGGCCTTTGGTTGGCGGCTTGTATGGCGGCGGTGAAACTCCCGCTGTCCGGCACGATGAAGTCGTAGCTGCCGCGCTCCGCCTTTGCTCCGGATGTGCCGCAGCACAGCAGCGACAGAAATATGGTTCCAAGTATTTTCCTCATCACGGCTGCAAAGATACAAAAAAAAACTTAAACTTTAACCTCTAACCTCCAAACACCTGCAGGACCTGGGCGGGATATAGCTGATGTGTGGCATTTTTATAATATGAAACGCAAAAAAGCCTCGCCGATTGGCGGGGCTCTTTGCTTTTGGCAGGAAATGATTCCTGTCTATAAGTTACTTTCTAAGATAGCCGTTGCCAAAAGACATCGTATAAACGATAAAAATCCTTCAAGAAAAACAAAAAATAGCCATTTTTCCAAAAGTAACGACTTGTTTCCTTGTTAACTTGTCTACTTGTCAACTAAAAATATTATCTTTGCAATCGAAAGGGCGTGAAATGCATTCTTTTCAGGAGCAAAACAACCCTCAGCGGAGGTGCCCAATCAAATCTTAATGGTAAAATAATAACAGCATTAGCAGTTATTCGGAGTGTCTGAAATGTAGGAAGTTTTAGAAATACAATCCAAGTAACGATAATTGTCTAATGTCTGCGCTTATAGCGTGGGCATTAAACTTATATCTTGGATGGGTCTTTCCTACAACCTCAGACACGAATAAGCGTCCACGCTTTTTCGTGTCTAAATAGTTGCCGGAAACCCATTATTCCAATAAGTGCGATGCTCTAACCTTAAAGCGCACTTATGGCACGCATTTATGATAACATAGAAACCAAATTCACGCAGGGCCTGCAGGACATTATTACCAATTTGGGTGTTAAGCGAGTAGACTTCTGTGTGGGTTATTTTAATCTTCGTGGATGGCAATTGGTAGTCAACCAGATTGACAATATACCCGGTGATTACGTTTATGAAGGAAATCAGCAGATGTTCCGATGCTGCAGATTGCTCATTGGTATGCACCAGCCGGACCAAGAATTGGTGCGCAAGTTGTATTCTAAGGAGCAACTTCCCGATGCAGCATACGCTCAGCAATGCAAGCTGGAAATAGCGCGTGAATTTCGTAAACAGTTGTTACTTGGTCTCCCGACAGCACAAGACGAGTGGACGCTTCGCAGACTCTCGGCCCAACTGAAGGAAGATAAGGTTTGTGTCAAACTCTATGTAAAGGAACCGCTTCATGCCAAACTATACTTGGCGCATCGACCCGATGACACATTCAATCCCATTCAGGCTATCATGGGCAGCAGTAATCTCACTTATGCCGGACTCACGAAGCAGGGAGAATTGAATGCAGAATTCAGCGACAGCGACAGCGCCAAGAAACTCTCCGACTGGTTTGACGACCGTTGGAACGACCGTTTCTGCATCGACATCACCAAGGAACTGATTGAAGCCATTGATAACAGTTGGGCGAGTGAAGAAGTTATTCCTCCATACTATATCTATCTGAAAACCGCCTATCATCTTAGCGCAGATGCCAGAAGCGGTATCAAGGAGTTTACGTTGCCTCCCGAGTTCCAAAACGAGCTGTTTGACTTCCAGCAGACTGCCGTCAAAATAGCAGCCCGTCATCTGAAGAACGAGAAACGTGGTGGCGCGATGATTGGCGATGTGGTCGGTTTGGGTAAAACAATCACAGCTTGTGCCATAGCCAAGATTTATGAGATGACCTTTGCCAGCGGCACGTTGATAATCTGTCCGGCCAACCTTCAGGATATGTGGGATAAATACCGCAAGAAGTATGACTTGAAGGCCGACATCATGTCTGTGGCCAAACCTATAGACATTGACAACGCTCGCTACTATCGCCTGATTATTGTCGATGAAAGTCACAACTTGCGCAACGACAAGGGTGTTCGCTATCGCAACATCAAGGGTCTTATTGAGCGCCAGAACTGCAACGTCCTGCTCCTTACGGCAACTCCTTACAACAAGGACTTTAAAGACCTCTCAAACCAACTGAAACTCTTCATTAGCGAAGATGATGATCTCGGTATACGTCCTGAGGAATATGTTCATTCGATAGGAGGCGACCGTGCATTTTTGCAGAAGCACAGCGAGGTGTTTATCCGCAGCATCAAGGCCTTTGAGAAGAGCGACAGGATTGAGGACTGGCAGGAGTTGATGAAGCTGTTTCTCGTGCGCCGCACCCGCACCTTCATCAAGGACAACTACGCCAAAACCGACCCCAAAGATGGACGTAAATATCTGGAATTTCATGATGGTCACAAGTCATACTTCCCAGAGCGCATCCCCAAGTCCAAAACCTTTAACGTGACTCCTGGTGATCAGTATAGCCGTCTTTATAGCGAAGAGATGGTCAATATGATGGGCGAACTTCGTTTGCCCCGATATGGATTGTCTCTCTATGAAGACAAAGGAAAGACAGCCGATGCCTCCAAGAGCGTAAAAGACCTACTCGAAAACCTTTCCCGCGCAGGAAAGCGTATGATGGGCTTCTGCAAGAGTACCTTCTTCAAGCGTGTGGACAGCAGCGGATATTCTTTCCTTCTGACTCTCTATCGCCACATTCTTCGCAATGCGGTCTTCATCTATGCTATTGATAACAAACTTCCTCTCCCTCTGGGCGACGAGAATGAATTGCCAGAGGACTTTTTGGATGATGAAGATGTCAACGACGTTTTTGAGAGTGTCGGCAACAATGGCGACAACTCTGGTGGTGATGAACTCGTGGATATTCCTACCGATATGAATATCTATCTTGCAAAAGCAAAGCAATACTATAACTTCTTGACCCAGAAGAATAATGTTGCATGGATTGATTCCGCTTACTTCAAACGCACGTTGAAACAGCACTTGCGCAAGGATTGCGAAATCGTCATCGACATGATTAAGCTCTGTGGCAAATGGAATCCGCAGACCGACGAAAAACTCAACGAATTGGAAAAGCTGATTAATGGACAACATAAGGAAGATAAGGTTCTCATCTTTACCCAATATGGTGATACCGCCAAATACGTATATCGCCAACTGAAAAAACGTGGTGCTAAGAAGATAGCCATTGCGACAGGTAAGAGCGAAAACCCTACCTCCATTGTAGAGCGTTTTTCGCCCATCAGCAACGAGGCCAATATCGCTCCAGAGTATGAGACGCGCATTCTGGTGGCTACTGATGTTTTGTCCGAGGGTCAAAACCTGCAGGACTCTCACGTTATCATCAACTATGACCTTCCTTGGGCCATTATCCGCCTGATTCAGAGGGCCGGTCGTGTGGACCGTATCGGACAGGAGTTTGATAAAATCTTCTGCTATTCGTTCTTCCCTGCAGATGGAGTGGAAGCCATCATCAATTTGCGCAAACGTCTGAATGCCCGTATCAATGAGAACGCAGACATTGTGGGCAGCGATGAGTTGTTCTTTGAAGGTAACGAAACCAATTTGCGCGACATTTACAACGAAAAGAGCGGCACCCTTGATGATGAGGATGACGGCGATGTGGATTTGGCTTCCCAGGCTTATCAGATATGGAAGAATGCCACAGACGCAAATCCCAAGCTTAAGCAAATTATACCGGCTCTGAGCGATGTCATCTATTCTACGAAAAAGGCATCTTCTTTTGATGAGGATGGTGTCATCACTTATGTTAAGACCTACAACGACTACGATGTTCTTTCGTGGTACAATTCTAAGGGAGAAATCATCACGCAGTCTCAGAAACGTATTCTTCAGGCTATGGCCTGCAAGGCAGACACGCCAACGGAAACGCCTCTTGAAAATCACTTCGACTTGGTGAAGAGTGCCGTAGAGAATGTCAAGCAGGACAACACCAACGTCAGCGGTATCCTCGGAAATCGTTTTTCCACTCGCTATCGCATCATAGAATTGCTGCAGCACTACTACGAACAGCCGGCAACACTTTTCTTCTCCGAAGAGAAAAAACAACTGCTCAAGTTTGCTATCGATGACATCTACAACTATCAGCTGCTTGAAAGCACCAAGTTCATTCTCGGTCGTATGCTCCGCACAAGCACAGCAGATGATACCGTAGAGTCTGTTTTGGAGATGCATAAGAACGGCACTCTGTGTCGAATTGACGAAGACCATAATAAACACAAAGACCCGTCCATCATTTGCTCAATGGGACTGAAAAAATAATCTATCATGACTCGGCAAGAATTCAATCAGTACATCGCAGAGAGTAGTTTTCTCGAACTGTTCATCAGCGGAATGGGTTGGAACAATCCAAAGGGCCAGACTACCTTTAATCTTAACATAGACGATACGGTTTACGAGTTTCAAGAGATTGCAGAGCGTAGCGGATTTCAGGTGTTAACCTCCCGGGTTGAGGAAATTCCCACTTCCTCTATGTGCAAGAAGATAGACACCCGTTTGCGCAGACAGGCCAACGATTATATCTGTATTTACCACATTCCCAACAGTCAGCATCATCTTTGGGTTGTGCCTGTGAAGAAGGTGGAAAAACGCGATTTGGTATTGGTTGAATATGGGTCAGTCGCTCAGGCAAGTTTCCTTTTTGAGAAGGCGGAGAATATGGGCTTTGACCTTGATGAGCTGACCACCATCGTGGACGTTAAAGAGCGCGTTCAAGCTGGCTTTGTAGTCAACTCTGAAAAGATAACAAAGGATTTCTATACAGGTTTCCGCAAGGAGCATACCAATTTTGCCAAGTTCATTTCCGGCATCGATGATGAGATAACCGACATCAAGAAGAACCGCAACAAACAATGGTACACCAGCGTGATGCTCAATCGTCTGATGTTCTGCTACTTCATTCAGAAGAAAGGTTTCCTCGACCAGAATGTCAACTATCTGAGCGATAAACTCAAGTGGGTGAAATCAGAGAAGGGTAGCAACAAGTTCTATTCTTTCTATCGCGGTTTCTTGATAAACCTGTTTCACGACGGACTTAACGCTCCTCGTCATGAACAGGAATTCGTGCGTACATATGGTCGTATACCGTATCTGAACGGCGGTATGTTTGATGAGCACGAACTGGAGAAGCGCTATGGTAATATTGACATCAAGGATGAGGCTTTCGAAAGTCTGTTTGCATTCTTCGACCAATGGCGTTGGCATCTTGACGACCGCTTGACTGCCAGCGGAAAGGATATCAATCCCGACGTGTTGGGCTACATCTTCGAGCAGTATATCAATGACAGAGCCCAGATGGGCGCCTATTATACTAAGGAGGACATCACGGAGTATATTGGCCGCAACACCATTCTGCCGTTCTTGATGGATGCCACCAAGAAAGCAGATGAAAAGCCTTTTAAGCCCAATGGCGCAGTCTGGCAGTTCCTAAAGAATAGCGGCGACACATACATCTATGATGCCGTGAAGAAGGGCGCTGGATTGAAAATACCCGAAGAGATTGCTGTTGGTATTGATACAACAAAACCAAACCTGCTGGAGCGTCGCAGCCATTGGAACGAACGCACTCCGGAGGACTTTGCTCTTCCAACAGAGATTTGGCGTGAGACAATAGAACGATTGCAACGCTACGAGAGCATCAAGACGAAGATAGAGAATGGTGAAATAACGGAGATTAACGATTTCATCACCTACAATCTCGACATTCGCCAATTTGTGCAAGACCTGCTTGCACAAACTGATGACCATCTCTTTGTGAAGCATTTCTATCATGAGTTGCAAAAGGTTACCATTCTCGACCCGACTTGCGGCTCTGGCGCGTTTCTCTTTGCTGCGCTCAACATTCTAGAACCGCTCTATGAGACCTGTATATCTCGTATGCAGGATTGGCAGGCACAGAATCCCAATCTGTTTAAGGATGAGTTGCAGGAGTTGAGTGTGAAGTATCGCAGCAACGTTCGATACTTTATCTACAAGAGCATTATCTTGCGCAATCTGTATGGTGTTGATATTATGGTGGAAGCCACAGAAATAGCAAAACTCCGACTGTTCCTGAAGATGGTGGCTGTTGTGGATGTCAATCCTCGTGACCTCAATCTTGGTTTGGAGCCTTTGCCCGACGTTGATTTTAATATCCGTTGCGGAAACACCCTTGTGGGGTATGCAACTGAAAAGGAAATGAAGGATGGCATTTCGTTTACAGATTTCTTTGCTCAACAAGAATTTGAGCAGAAGGTAAACGACGAGATGACCAAAGTTGCGAAAGCATATGAACGTTTTAAACTTGTGCAACTCGGACAGGAAACAAATCTCGATATATACAAAGAGGCAAAGAAAGAGTTGAAAGAACGTCTGAAGGAGTTGAATATCATTCTCAACAAGAATCTCCATAAATCAACAGCCTCTTATATGAATTATGATAAATGGGAGGCTTCTCATCAACCTTTCCATTGGTTAGCCGAATACTATGATATAATTAATGGAAATGGCGGTTTCGATGTGATTATTGGTAATCCTCCGTATGTGGTATATACACGGAAGGATAAGCAAACAAAAAAGGCCGTAAGTGATATTTATAAACTACGAGACTATATTACGATAGAATGCAACAACCTTTATGCCTTTGTTATAGAACGAAGTTTTAAAATAATGAAAAAAATGTCAGAAATAGGAATAATTGTTCCCATTTCCGCTTTTTCAAATTCTAATATGTCTGCTTTACAGAGATTACTCAAAGAAAAAGGCAAGGGTCTGCATGTATCTACTTTCCATCAAAGACCGGCTCAATTGTTTTATGGAGTTCTGCAACGACTTTCAATTTTTGTGTGTTCTAAAGATGAAATTTCTGCAAGTCCGATATATACAACAGGCATATATCGTTGGTATGCTTCTACTAGAGATTTCTTATTCCAAAATTTGAGTTATGTCTATACCGAACAAAATAAGGAAGGCTCCTTTATAAAGATTGGCTCACCAATAGAAAAAAACATAAAAGAAAAATTCTATTGTCAAAAAGAAATTGCGGAATATCAAATGGCACCTAAAAAAGGTAATTCCTTGTATTATAGGAGTGCTGGTGGTGGTTATTGGATATCTGTTCTAAATAATCCATTTGATTCAGATACAACAAGCAATAGAATAGCATCTTTTAATGGAATATATGATGCCAAAGTTTTTTCTGCTCTTTTAAATAGTAGTTTATTTTGGTGGTACTATTCTTGTAATTATGATCTATTTAATTTTACCGAGGGTTGGATGTTTGGCTGCAATTTTAATTATCCGACAAAATCTATAGAAAGTATGCTCGTGAAATTGAGTGTTCAAATGGAGAAGGGACTGCGAAATAATGCCCAACATTATATAATAAATAGTAAAACAAACGGAATACAGAATACGGTAACATATCAAAAGTATTACTGCAAAGATATAATGGATGAGATAGACAAAGTGTTGGCCAAACATTATGAATTTACTGACGAAGAGCTAGACTTCATTATTAATTACGATATAAAGTATAGAATGGGTGAAGAATTGAATAAAGAATAAATATTTAAATAACATGACCATAAAGGAACATCAAGTACAAAAGCTTGAAGAATATATCAATGAGGGTATTTCTTGTCAAAAGTCTGCTCTTGAAGGGAAAAAGCAGTATCTATATCAAGTGCAAGAGTGGCTTATTAATGTTTGTAAGGAGAATAAAGAGAGTGAACCATATTGGATATGGGCAATGTCAGTTCCACAAATTCTTCTTGGCGTTGAAATTCAAGTAGAAGATAACGAGAAATTCTACTCTAATGCTCTTTCAATATGCTTGCAACAGTTAAACGACTTATATGATAATTATTATCGTCAAAGAGAATTAGAAGAGATAAGGACCCAAACAGTAACAGCAATAAAAAATTTGGAGCATACACAACAGAGCCTGAAACACACACAGACAAGTCTACGTATCTCCATAATAGGTCTCATAATCTCAATTCTTGCTCCGATTATAATTTCAATAGTTACAATTAATTGCTGTACTAGCACAATTAAAGTTGAGGAGCAGCAATACGAACAAATCAAGGTGTTGCACAATGCCCATTCAACTAATGTAAATGATAATGGAATATATCGGTAACCGTGACCTTCTTAATCAACCCAAGACGGCGTTTTTAGCCTCCAATACTATTCCACCAGATATGGTGCTGAAATGCTATGATTGGGCCACGATGATGCGTGATGAGGGACAATGTGTCATTAGCGGTTTCAGTAGCCATCTGGAGAAAGATGTATGGGACTTTCTTGTAAAAGGACAACAGCCTATTATACTCGTTCTGGCAAGAGAAATGTATAAGCGTATTCCACAAGAATTGCAGACATTGCTTGCCACAAAGCGTCTGCTCATCATTTGCACTTCCTCATCACCTCGTCAATCCAAAGTAACCGCATTCGCCCGTAATACCTATATCTGCGAACATGCAGACGAAATCCTAATGATAGGAGTAAACGAAAAGAGTTCGCTATATCCACTAAAGATAAAACACCATAGTAAACTAATCACTATCCTTGATAGGTTTGAGAGTAAGATGGAAGAGGGACACCGTTGATTCGCTAAAAAATACCGCCATGCTTGTGACTGATTGAGCCCTTGCATGGCGGTACAGTTTTCGTGAGCATTGATGGTGCTCAACAAAGCGAGAAGGTCGTGCTACCCCTGATAGATTGTGGTTGTTCCTTTCTAACTACAAAGGTACGCATTTTTTTTCAATCTCCACCAAAGTAATGACATTTTTTTTGCGCTTATATTATTCCCGCTCCTTTAAAATCCTTATTGAAAGTTTCTTTTGCTTGCGCCAGATTCCGCTTGTGACGTATAAAAAAAGGTGACTTTTGCTTATTTTTTGTCGTTCTCGCAGGTTTTCCAATTATTTTCCGTATTTTTGCGGTCTAAATGTATTATTCAAATCCTACAGCCACCTATGGATAGTTATGCTCTTTACACCTATAGTTTCTGTGCCGCCGAGGCGGTGCAAGGTGATTTCTTTATTTCGCAAGATGTAAAAGTTGGTATGTCGACAGAGGATAAGAACCTTTGGTTAGACCGTCTTTTTGGCGAACGCAACTCCGACGTGAGAATTCAGCGTGTGAAAAAAAATGGCGCGGGAGCCGATAAGTTTCCATGCAAGGTGTTGGCTCACGGTAAGGGACGCGTTGTATGGTTGAGGCTTGAGAATGAGAAGATAAGGCGAATTTGGGTTAAGCACCAGAGTACTAATCCTTCTGATCCCGACCCGATAAGTCAAGACCCAATTCCGGATAATCCATTCAGCTATATATTTCTGGACTGCCGCGAGGGTAGAAACCTGATAGCTATTATGAAGGAGAATGACGCGTGGCGCAATACCGATGTGGCTGCTAAGCTGCTTCAGGAGAGCCTAAACTTCTTGATGCAGAACACAGGATATGAATTCTGTATAAAAATAGACCCGGTAACAGTTCCGAAAGACTATTGGGACTACAACCGACAACTCATATTAAAAGAAAAGTGTAGGGTAAAAAAGATGACAATCTATTTTGGCGCGGGTACACTGGATCCACGGGTGATGGATTACATCAATAATACTCCAATACTGAAGCGTTTAATGAAAGAGATGTGGGAAGCTAAGCGAGGCAAGTTAGAACTGGAGGCCCCCTTTGGACCAAGGATAGTAGATAAACGCAAACGCGACATAAAACAAATCATAGGGTTGATAGGCAGCAATATAACGAGTGATGCCTTTGGACTGTCATTAACCTACGATGATGGAAGTGAGTTGGTATGTGGAAAAGAAGTAAGGTTGACGTATTCAATGAAGGCAGATACGTTCTCAATGCTTTTCTCGAAAAATCTCTTTGGAGAATATGGAATAAATGACTGGCTCGACAGAGCTACAAACTACATCAAACAACAAAAAGATGGAACAACTGTTAACAACAACCGCAAGAGAAAAGCTCCGAAACACGTTCAGGATACATCCGCTGAGCTTAGCTTCCTGTAGGGCTTTTACCCCAAGGATGAATCGGTTGAAGGGGGTGCAGGTTCAGGCTGAAGATATATTCAGGGAATCAGCCTACCTCTTAGACTTCCTGATGACTGCAGATGACGTGAACCAACACAAAGTTGACGGACTTTGGACTCTATTGGTGAACGACATTCGCAAATGGAAACCAGACGCGGATGACAAAGACAAAATGTTGGTTGCGGGGGCTGTTTTCATGATTGTGAGAGCTGTACTCTGTCAACACTATAACATCCGTTATTGCGAGTCTATCTCTGATATGCTTACCTATACGCTTGAAAGGGAACTGAAGAACGCAGACAAAGAGGAAGAGCAGCAGTTTCTCGACCGATTGAGAGAGTGCAGCACAAGTCTCTGTGAGTGGATAAACCACTATGAAGAGGAAGAATGGCTTTCGGAAAAGATTGAGACTTGTCTGCGGAAAAGAACAATTAAGAAAGAGCAACCGAGTGGGATTATTGGAAAACGCGACTATTCACAATATTCGTTTACTTTAATTTGTCCTCGTAAATACAAAGGGAAAGAAAAACTACTATTGGAATGGCTGCATAATGAGTTAATAGATAAGCATTTTATTGAAGATTTTAAAGATGTAAATCTTGGAGAAAATCTTGAGCATATTGTAGATATTGATGAGAAAAATAAAATCATATTTAATGAAGTCTTCTCAGGTGCTGACACGAACCACCATATTGTTTGGGTAAAAGATAAAGTCGAGCTTCGTTATTTTATAAATCAGCTTGTAGAGAGAAAAGCTATTACGTGGAAGAAAGGTCCCAGGAAGTGGCAGATAGTCCGCAATAGAATTTGGTACAGAAAAAAGGATTACGAGACTAGCGATGCAACAGGAAGACGACATCCCAAGTATACTTATGTGCAGTTTGGCGAACACGATTTTGATAAAGGTAACAAACCTGCAGACACAACAACGTTGGATAAAATTCTTGATGTAGTAGCTCCACCAACAAAAAACATGCAAAAGCAAGATCTTGGTGCGGAGATTAAAGAGGATTTTGATGAGTATGGTACCCGTGAGTTAACGACTCCAAATAGCAGGGGTAGTAAGATTAGGTCGGGGTATAGAGATACAAGCCACAAAGCAAACAATGGGGATTGACAATAAGTCCCAAATAGGGATTTAGTTTTTTTTTCTAAAAAAAAGTCATGAGCCGCAAATGCCATTTTACAGGTGTTTGCGGTTTTTTTTTATGTCTCAGCGATAGGGATTCAGTGAATGCAATGGGGATTCATATTTTCAATCCCTATCGTATTCGGCGTTCATGAACGCGCTTTTGCCACGAAGGTACGAGCCAACGTTCATAACGCCAAAATAGTTTTCTATGGCAACAAGACTTTTTAAGAAAAGACCTTCTGGTTCGCACGGGCCAAAGGCAGTTGGAGCAATCCTCGATGAGATGCTCCGTGGTGATTCACCTTTTGCTGTTGCTTACCGCAACCGCTTCTTCCCGGACACGCATTTGTGTGTGGACGTGAAGGTTTTTTCAACAAAACCGGGACGCATGCCTGTGGGCTCTTTCTCTGAAGGCTACTTCACACGCAGCGACGAAGACAAATTTCTCATTATTGAGAAAGCTTCCGAGAAGGAGGTAAAAACCGAGCCACGTAACGCTCACATGTACGTGGGCGATTGTGTTAACGTAAACGTACGCACAGACGGTGTCGTTTACCCGACGTTCCGCTACGGACAGCTCTATAGTGGAAAAATCTCATTCAAAGACTTCTGCCTCGCAGCAGCTCAAGAGTTGTTAACGATTGCTCGCCTAGGAGAGGAGGGTTCGGAAGGGGTAGCCTCGTAGAGGAGAGCAAAATCTCAAATCTCAATATCTCAATAACAAATATTTATCTCAGCAAATCACAACACCTCTTCTTATAGTATTTATAACTATTTAATAATTAGATATATAGTATATGGAGAGAAGAGATTGTGATTGCAAAATAAAGTAATTGAGATTTGAGATTTGAGATAGTTCAAACAATCACAATCTTTAAGTTTTATTTTAAATCTTTATAAGACAATGACATACGATATTTTTTCACCCATTCCTCCTCAGGAGCCAAGTTTTGGTCGAGGCACCGAATTCCTGAAGTTCTTCACCTCAAAAGCCTCTGCTAGAATGCAGCAGCCGCTGAAACCCATGGGTTTTCCAGCCTTGTCATCCCATATCCACGACGTGGAGATGAAGTATAGTGACGGGAAATCATACGAGATTGGTCCCGGACAGCTCGGACATCTAATAGGTGTATCGGGTATTGGTAAGCGAGAATTGAGCCATTTGGTCTCTGTGGTATGCCGTGACTCTTATGAGCACGACCAGGCAGACTTCCAACGACTGGCACAATGGGCTAGCCAGATGAAATCGCGTGCAGCAAATAAGACTAAGCCGGAACGCCCGTCTGATATCTACTTCCTCTATCCCCCTGAAGATATAACCAAGCCGGCATTTGCCCAGAACGCACAGGCTCTGGAGCAGAACGGCGGTCTTACGCAGTACCTCAATTTGAGTGAGTGCGAAGCAGCCTCGCGTATCGCAGGTTCCAAGAGCCAGATGAGCGTACTTATACGTAATGCATTCGATGTGGAGAGGGGTGGGGGCCAACTCCGTTGCTCTGAGAGCGGCATTAGTGCAAACCCCATTATCAGACTCTGTATGACCATGAGCAGTACGCCCGAAGTGGCGCAGGCCTTCTACAAACGCGATATGAGAAACGGATTCTTCTCACGTGTAAACATTGTGTACGTGCCGCGTGGTGAGCGCATAGGCAAGATACCCAAGCAGAAAGATTACGATGAAGAGTATATCGCCACAATGGACCAGTATCTGCAACGCCTGAAGGATGCACGTGGTAGTTTCCATGTGAAGCAACTCAACCGTGTGGCCGATCAATTGGCCGAGGAGATGGCGGACCTGGCCAACCTTGCCGACAGCGACGAGCTTTTTGAGATTTCACATCGCAGTATATTTACCGCGTGGAAGAAGGCCGCTGTCCTGTGGTTGCTGAACGACATGACCTACACTCGTAGTATTGGAGAATGGATGGTCTACTTTGCTTACTATGATCTTTGGTCTCGCTTGCAGGTCTTCAATCAGATGATTTGTGAAGTTCCATCGGAAGATACACGCAAGCGTGGACAGGTGAATATGCTGGAGAGTCTGCCTAATCCCTTCAACGAAGCACAGTTGGAAAACCTGCGTATCAGTCTGGGCAAGAGCAAGGAAGGAACCAAGCACCAGATTTCTGTGTGGACGAATAGGAATTTTGTCACGTACTCGAACCAGACGGGACTCTACACCAAGACAGCGAGCTATCTTGGAGTTAAGAGTGAAGAGTGAAAAGTGTAGAATGATGACTAAATTCGAAATTCAAGAGCTCCGCGACCTTCCAATAGAGGGGGTCGCAGAGCGACTCGGACTCCATGTGGAGCGACACAAGGCGCTATGCCCATTCCATGATGACCACACCCCATCTCTGACCTTCAAGGGTCATAAATACAAATGCTGGAGCTGTGGCGAAAGTGACGACTCTATCAGTTTGGTTATGAAAGTGCTTAACAAGGATTTCCTTGATGCATGCCGTTGGTTGGCTGACGAGCACAACGTCATCATGACTGAGGAGAGTTCAAGGGTTCAAGATTCAGGGTTCAAGGTTCAACAAAAACCTTTCGATGCAAGCCGCTACGAGCGGTTCTTTGAGCGTCCTTGGCTGAACGAAGAGGCACGTAAGTTCCTCTTTGATGAGCGTCATTTGGATGAGCGGGTTGTTCGCTGGTGCCGACTCACTTCATGGAAAGACCGTAGTGGCACTCCGTGGCTGCAAATACCTTACTTCAATAGGGAAGGAAAGTTGATTGGCATCCAGAACAGAAACCAGATAAAGGGTGCAAAACCTCGCTTTAGGTTTCCGCAGGATTCTCAATGCGTTCTCTACAACCAGAACGTGCTCAACATGCTGAAGCCGGGCGATGAACTCTATATCACGGAAGGCTGTTCAGACTGCTGGGCAATGCTCTCAGCTGGACACAAGGCTGTCGCCATCCCTTCTGCCACCTTGTTCAAACCGAAAGACATCGAGCAATTGTCAATTATCAATTCTCAACTGTCAATTAGTTTCCACATGTGGCCGGATAACGATGCGCCCGGCGAACGTCTCTTCATGCAACTCAAGGAGGTATTGTCCAATCTGGTGCATCACCAGCTGCCACCAGGCTGCAAAGACTTTGGCGTATACTATCTACAAACGAAAACCAAAACGAAAACGAAAAATGAAGAATAACTCCCCAACGACCGGACCGCGACTCCGCAACGACCGCATCGCCGGTCCGAAGTAACCGAGCTGACAGGAACCATTTTCCTGCCGACAAAGCAAAAGAGCCATCCAAACGGGTGGCTCTTGGTGCGTACAAAGTTTCAACTTTGACACGAATATTTTGTGGGTGCACGGATTAGATGGCAAAGAGGTCGTCCATGGTCACTTCGTTCTGTACCATGTTAAAGTAGCTGTTGCGGACAACTCCATTTGTCGTTACCATGACGAGGTGCAGGGTACGCTTATCTTTCGACAGTTCTTGATATGCATCAAATTTGTTCTGTAGGTTCGTCGCGTAATCCTTGTCAATGGTGAAGATGTTTGAGGAATGTTTCATTTCACAGAGGTCGGTAAATCCGTCGGCACGCTGCATCACCAAATCAATCTGCGCCCCGCGTCGCTCGTCTGTTCCACGGGTAAACCAAGAACACACGTTTGTCTGAACACCTGAGATACCAAGGGCTGCCTTAATCTGTGGGACGTGCTGAAGACATACACGTTCAAAAGCATGTCCCTTCCATGTGTTATGTGATGTGGACGTGAAAGTGTTTGACCAATAACGCTCATCGCTGAAAGCATTCTTCTTGATACAGAGGTAGTAGAAGAGCGTGTAGTTGTCTATTAACTGATATATTGCGTTTGTTTCTGCGGTATCGGCTGAAGCAAAGCGACGAATGAAACCGCATTCTTCCAGTTCTTCCAGAATAGTGGAAAAGGTGCCTCCATCGGAGATTTTGCTTTCTCGAAGGATGTCCTCTCTTGTCATGCCTGATTTCTTGCCGTCGCTCAGGCATTCGATGACTTTGATGTAATTCTCCGGTCGTTTGAAAAGAATTGAATACAATGCCTCAAACTCATCACGCAACTGAGCTGTCTCTGAGAAGAACAATTGGTCGATATTCTGAGCCACACTTTGGCCTTTCTTCAGGAAACTCCAATAATAAGGTATGCCACCGAGAATCATGTAAAGTTCCAACACATCTTTTCTGCCAAAGGCAAGATTTGCACTGTTGGCAAAAAGTTCACACTCCCGAAGAGTGAAGGGAACAACCTTTATGCGGCTGGTCAGTCTTCCGCGAAGACCTCCCTTATCCTTTAGAAGTTTCTTCGTAACCCATGATGTTGCACTTCCGCATACAATCAATACAATGTCTTTCTCCCGACGTGCAGTAGCCCATCCGTTCCAGAAGTTTTCCAAGGCACCGATGAGGTTTCCTTTAGGTGTGTCCATCCATGGGAGCTCATCAATAAACAAAACCTTTTTACCTGCCGGAGCACGATTAATGAGTTCCTTCAGTAACTCGAAGGCATCAATCCAGGTTTTCGGTATAGCGCATTTCAAACCCGCTGCTGATAAGGAGTTGCGGAACGCAATCAATTGTTGACGTTGCGTTCCTTTGGCTACTCCGGTGTGTTGAAAACAGAATTGGTAGTTGAAGGTTTCCCGGATGAGATACGTTTTTCCAACACGGCGTCGACCATAAACGGCACAAAACTGCGACTCTTCTTTGTTAAGAAGGCTTATCAGTTCTCGTTGCTCTTTTTCGCGTCCTATAATCATGGTGACATGTTTTTTGTCGTTTTCCGCTGCAAATGTAGCAAAAAAGTGTCTATAACCAGCGGAAAATGGCAATTTTATTCAGGTTTCCGCTGAAAATAGCGCAAAAATGTCGCTATAACCAGCGGAAGAACGTTTTAAAGAGGAAAAATGTTGTCATAGTGCTATAACGAAAAAATAAGATCTTCTGTTCCTTTTTCTTGAAACAAGAGGGTTATCACCATTGTTCATCCTGCAAAGCAAAAGAGCCATCCAAACGGGTGGCTATTGGTTATATTTGCTTTGAGCGCTGGTGGGAATCTACAATGCGGATATTTGGCCTCAGAAAGTCAAAATTTTATGTTATTGCACATTTTTGTCATCAGCAATTTGTCATTCAAAAAAAACATCGTATTTTTGTCCTCGAAATCGGAAACATTCCGCTTATGAGCTTAGACGAAAATAAAGAGTTTCTACGGCAAGACAACAACTATAGGACGTTGAAAGCATTCCAGAAAGCGGAATGCATCTACGACGTGACATTCTACTTTGCTCACAAATTCCTTTCCACTGGTGACCGAACGATTGATCAGATGATTCAAGCTGCACGGTCTGGAAAACAAAATTTGGCAGAAGGAAACATTGACGGTATAACCTCGCGCGAAATGGAGCTGAAGTTGACAAACGTGAATAGGGCATCTCTTCACGAACTGCTTCTCGATTACGAGGATTATCTTCGTGTGAGAGGGTTGGAACAATGGGCGTATGATGACCCGCGATGCGTGCAGACCCGTGCGTTCTGCAAAACTCATCTCGATTCAGCCATCTATCGGGAACAGATAAAGGAGCGCTCCGATGAGACTATCGCCAACATAGCCATCACACTAATCCACCAATGCGATGTCCTTATCCGTGGGCTCATCGAGTGGAAGAAGAGGGACTTTGTAGAGAAAGGCGGCATTAAGGAAGAAATGTATCGTGCCCGCAAGGACTGGCAGAAAAAGAATGGAGCCTATGGGACGATTCCTTATGAAGGGCATGGGTATAATGGGTCTAATAGGACTAATGGGCAAAATATCAACCAGCCCACTCAGCCCATAAAGCCCACTCAGCCCAAGAAACCGTAGTCAGTAAGTAACTTATAGACAGGAACAAATTTTCAGCCTCGCAGAGAGCGTCTCTGTGGGGCTTTTTTTGTACGTTTTCCTCTCTTTTTGCACCCGGAGAAACAAATTAAAGAAATACTTGAAAAAAAACGTTGAAATATTTGCGTATGTGGAAATTATTCCGTATCTTTGTAGTGTTGAAATTAAGGGGAGAATTGAGCTGTAGCGATGCTGAAAATGGCAGCTTCAGTGCACGGGAGAAGTCATGAAAAGCACCTCGGCAAGAAGACCTCCGGACATCAACAAAGAGTTCTTAAATCACAGTTTGTTTAAAGTAAAAAGATTGTATTTGTATGGCTAACGAAAGAATCGCCTTGGGTATCAACCTCAGGCAAAACAAGAACAGCCGTAATGCTGGCTACGGCAAGTACTATCCGGTGGTGGACCAGCAAAAGACCCTCTCGCTGCGAGGCTTCGCAGAACACATGGTGAGCCACGGCTCGCTCTACAACCGCGGCGTGGTGGAGGGAGTGTTGAACCAGATCTGCGAGTGCCTGCCCGAACTCCTGGCACAGGGAGTGCCCGTCAAGCTCGGTTCGCTGGGTATCTTCTACCCGACGGCACAGGTGGAGAAGAACGGGGCAGTGGACGGCTATGCCGGGATGGACGGCCTCAATCCTGCCACCATCGTGCAGGGCATCCGCATCCGCTTCCGTCCCGACTCCACGAAGCTCGACAACATCTGCGGCCCGAAGTTCAAGGAGCGCTGCTCGCTGGAACTGCGCAACATCGTGGACACGCAGGAGGTCACCCTCGGCGGCAAGACACGCAAGGTGCAGACCCTCAGGCCCGTAGCTACGGCAGTGGCAGAGTGGAAGGCACGCGAGGCTCTGGGCGGCAACGACGACCCCGACTTCGAGAACGGAGCTAACGGCGGCGCCTCCAGCAACAGCGGTTCAGGCACAGAGACTGTACGTCTTACCGTGAGTGCAGGCAGCGGCGGTCGTGTGAAGATCGGCGACGGCGAGTACGACGCAGGAGCCAACACCGACGTAGCACCCGGCACGAGTGTCAGCATCTCAGCTCAGCCCAACGCCGGCTACAGCTTCTCGCAGTGGAGCGACGGCAACACAAGCGCTTCCCGCAGCGTAACGGTGAGCGAAGCAATGACGTTGACTGCCAGCTTCACCCTCAACAGCGGCGGTAGCGGAGCGGGAGAGTGATGATGTAAGAAGTAAAATGTAAGAGGTAAGAGCGTCATGCAGCGTGTCTGTGTGGCGCTCTTTCTTTGATAGTTGATAATTGACAGTTGATAATTGATAATTTTAAAGGCAAAAGTGTCTCAATAACAAATAAATTTCTATCATTTTCCCTAAACTAACAACTTGTCAACTCGTCCACTCGTCCACTTTTCCACAAAAAAACGTATCTTTGTGACGTATTTGTGCTGATAAACACGAACCTTAACCTATAAATAATGCCATGAGAAGAATTACATCCCTTTTCGGCCTGGCGGCAATACTGCTGTTGCTGCCCGCGATGGTGTTTGCCGCGCTGCCGGTGACAGATGCCACAGGTTATCTCTACAACGCAGAGACGGGCAAGTTCCTGAGTCACGGCGTCACCTCTGTGTCCAACAGCGGCGCAAAGGTGGACGACTACGGCGTGCCCGTAGTGGTGAAGAACGAAGGCAGTGCCTCCGAATTCAGCGGATACACGCATCTGCGATTCCAGATGAGCGACTACTTCGGACGCTATCTGCGCATCGTTGCCGGCGGACTGGACTGCGCCGGGTCGTCATATCACAAATGGGCCGCCATAGAGAAGGACGGCGGCATACTGCTGCGCTGCATCTACACCGACTCGCAGGTGGGCTACGCCAAGCAGGGATGGTTTCTGGCTATAGACGACGACGGCACACTGGTGCTGGCGGACGGCGAGGAGAACGCAGCTGTGTGGCAATGGAAGAGCGCGGGCGAACAGATAGCCATCGTGGACGAGGCTGAGAACGCACGCATCGCAGCCATCGGAGCAAAGGGAGGTCTGACGGTGGCATCTGCGGCGGAACTGAAGGCAGCCCTCGCCTCCATGTCGTCGGCGGACAAGACGTCGAGCATCGTGAACCCCACCATGTTTGCCAACACTGACGGGTGGACGGTGAACAACATACAGGGTACGGCCATCAGCAACGGCGACTACCGCATACAGAACGCGGCCGGCACGCAGGCCACCGTGAGCCAGAAGGTGACGGGACTCACCCCCGGATTCTACAAGGTGGACGTGCAGGCATTCTACAGGGCATCCGTCCTGGCGCGCTGCGTGACATACGGCAACAACGGATTCCGCTTCTCCAACGCCTATGTGCAGGCCAACGACAACAAGGTGCTCATCAGGGACTGGTATGCCATCTCCACCGACGGGCACTCCAAGCCCACATCCAGAAGCAACATCAAGGATGAGTTCGACGAGGGAGAGAAATACACCCACACGCTCTACACGTGGGTGGGAGCCGACGGTGTGCTCGACCTGAGCATCGCAGTGCCCAGCTACAGCGCAGGCGACTATCCTAACTGGATATGCTTCAACAACGTGCGCCTCACTTACTACTTCTCCTCGGAGGACCTCGGTCCCTACAAGACGCAGCTGGAGAACGCCGTGTCTACGGCCAACGCGCTGACATCCTCGCTGCCCGCTGCGCAGAAGGTCATACTCGGGGCCGTGGTGGAGGCATATGATAAGGAATGGACCACAGCCGCCGACTACGAGGTGGCAATAGCAGCCGTGGTGGGCGCCACAGAGGCAGCACAGCCTTTCGCCGCTCTCTATGCCGACTACAAGGCCCTGCGCACCTACATCGCAGAGCGTTTGCTGGCGCAGACGGAGAGCTACGACGACGAGGTGGGCGCCACTGCGACTTACGGGGATGAGGCTTCGGCACTGGACGGCCAGCTGGAGCTGGCTGAGACGCTCCTGGAGATGGAGGACACAGAGGCCTCGCTCTGGAGGGCTGCGCTGAAGTGGCTGAAGAACGTGACAATCAAGGGCTACGGCATCGACCTCACATGGATGATAGCGAACAGCGACTTCTCCGACACGAACTACAAGGACGCCTGGACGGAGGAGCTGACGAGCAGCACTACAGCCGGCGTCACCAGCGGACTGATGCGCTACTACAACTGCAACTTCAAGCTCTACCAGAGGCTCTCGCTGCTGCTTCCCGCCGGTGCCTACCGCTTCACAATGGACGGATTCGAGCGCACCAACGACCCCATGAATACAGCCTACAGCGACTATGCTGCCGGCACATCGAAGGTGACGGGCACTATGTTTATGAACGATAACGAGAAGACGGTGACGAACCTCTTCGACGTGCAGAGCGTGACGGACAACAGTCTGGGCGGTTCACAGCCCGAGGGAGCTGCGTTCTACGTGCCCAACGGTTCCGGAGCTGCGAGAAAATACATCGACGCAGGCCTCTATCCCAACATGCTGAACGCCGTGCTGCTGGAGGATGCCGTGGTGGAGCTGGGCTACCGCTGCGCCAATACAAAGGCCTGGACCTGCTTCGACAACTTCCGTCTCTACTATACGGGCAAGGTGCAGGAGACGCAGTTCATCATCGAGGCCACAGAGGGTCTCACGCCGCTGTGTCTGCCCTTCGACCTGGAGGCCGGTGCCGACTATCTGACGTCGCTCTACGCTGTGGGCGGTGTGGAGGACGGCAAGGCATTGCTCTATCCCGTGGACAGAGTGGCTGCCGGTACGCCCTGCGTGGCTCTCTTCAACACCAAGGAGGTGAGCGCCATAGCCCAGCCGGTTGGCAATTCGGAATACGTGCTGCCGTGGGAGGGCGGTTCGCTGCTGACGGACATCGACAACTTCACATGGAACTTCAAGAACGTGAAGGACGAGACGAGCCCGGCAACGGAACTGGTGTTCACGCCGCTCGATGCGATGAATATGCAGTTCTCCGTGAATGCCGAGAACCTGGCTGTGCGCAGATATCTCGCCTCGACAGTATACACCTCCGTCTCGGAGAGCGTGGTGGCAAACTACAACGTGACGCCTCCCGCACGCCGCGACGTGCCCAACCGTGTGATGATACCCATGCCGCAGAAGGGTCTCAGCGACATCGTGCTGACATACAAAGAGGAGGGCAGCGAAGCAGAACCCGTGGAGACGGCCGTTCCCGACGCTCATGAGACGGCCTATATCGACAACCTCCTGCCGCAGAAGAGCTACGAATACAGCATCACGGCCGGAGGCGTGAAGGTGGGCAGCGGTAAGTTCCGCGTCACAGGCAATCTGCGCATGATATACGCTCCCAGCGCCAACAACATACGCGACCTGGGCGGCTGGCAGACCTACGACGGCGAACGTCTGGCATACGGACATCTATATCGCGGCAGCACACTCAACGGATGGGTCACCGCCACTGCGGAGGACCTGCAGAGGCTGCGTGACCTGGGCGTCGGTGCCGAGATAGACCTCAGATGGAAGGAGTCGTACGACAAGGATATGGGATGCGGCGTGTCGGCATTCGGATTCACCGAGGGCGACGACTACTACTTCGCAGCAGCCAACGACTATCTGGCATCCGACCTCATGAACGAGGCTACGCAGAAGCGCCTGAGGGAGGAGTTCGAATTCATCGTGAAGCACTTCCGCCTGGGCAGTGCCGTCTACTTCCACTGCGCGTGGGGCGCCGACCGCACGGGTATGCTGGCATTCCTCCTGGAGACGCTGCTGGGAGTCAGCGCAGACGGCTTCTACAAGGACTACGAGCTCACATCGTTCTCACCTGCGGGCAACCGTCTGAAGTCGGCGCTCAAGGAGAGATTCGACGTGATACAGGGTATGCCCGGAAACACCATCAAGGAGCGTGCGGAATACTATTTCATCAACCATCTCGGAGTGAGTCAGATGGATGTGGACTACTTCCGCTCCGTGATGCTTCCCGGCGAAGACCCGACGGCAATAGACGCTCTCACGGCAGAGCAGCCGCAGGGAGAAACAGTCAGGGACGGCAAGTATTTCAGGGACGGACATATCGTCATCGTGAGAAACGGCGTGGAGTATAGCGTGAGCGGACAGATGAAGTAAGCTGCCGCGCGGGCAATAAAATGCACGGCGAGTGCGTTTAGATGGTATATGTGTAAGAGAAAATCAGTATACCGTCTGGCGTCACTCGCCTTTTTTGTGCTCGCGATGATAGCAATGACGGGTTGCAACGCAGAACGGCATGTGAAGAAGGGAGACTTTTTCTTCAGTATAGGAGAATACTTCGATGCTGCGGCGGAATACAAGAAAGCATACACCCTCACCAAACGCACGGAACGCGACAAGAGGGGAGAGAGAGCCTGGAAAATGGCCGAATGCTACAGACGTATAGGCTACAGCGCAAAGGCGGCGGGAGCATACCAGAACGCCATACGCTACAAATATCCCGACTCGATGGCAATCCTGTATCTGGCGCAGCAGCAGCACAAGATGGGCGACTACAAGAATGCGGAGAAGAACTATCAGGCGTATGCCGAACTGGACCCGCTCTCGCAGATTGCAAGAAACGGCGTTCTGGGATGCCGCTTCGCACCTCAGTGGAAAGCGAAACCGACGCTCTACACCATACAGAAACAGCCGGTGCTCTCTTCCCGCCGTCAGGACTTCTGTCCGGCACTCGGCGGCGATGAGTGGGACCAGCTCTATATCACATCCTCGCGTCCGCAGACAAAGGGAAACGACTTGAGCGGCATCACGGGTACGAAATTCACCGACATCTTCATGTCGAAGAAGGACGACAAGGGCAAGTGGTCGCAGCCGGAACTGCTGGAGAGCGATGTGAATTCCGAATACGACGACGGAGCGTGCAGCTTCTCTCCCGACGGCAAGACGATGTATTTTACGCGATGCACATATGACGCGGAATATCCGAGATATGCACAGATATTCAGTTCGACGAGAAGCGATGCCTCGTGGGGCAATGCGCAGGAGGTGAAGATAACGTCCGACACGCTGTCCTCGTGTGCCCATCCCTCGCTCTCGCCCGACGGCAAATGGCTGTATTTCACGAGCGACATGCCGGGCGGCGTGGGAGGCTACGATATATGGCGCGTGGAGATAGACGAACACGGAGTGGGAATAGTGGAGAATCTGGGAGCCTCGATAAACACGGAGGGCGACGAGATGTATCCGACGGTGCGCCCGAACGGCGAACTGTATTTCTCCTCGGACGGACATCCCGGTATGGGAGGACTCGATATCTTCGTTGCCAGGCAGGACACCACCGGTGCGTGGGAGGTGAAGAACCTGAAGTATCCCATGAACTCCGCCGGCGACGACTTCGGCATGACCTTCGAGGGCCTGCGCAACACAGGATTCTTCTCAACCAACAGAGGCGACGGAAGAGGCTGGGACAAGGTGTGGAGCTTCCACTGCCCGGAGGTGGTGCAGACGGTGAAGGGATGGGTGTATGAGAAAGACGGATACGAACTGCCCGAAGGCGTGGTGTATATGGTGGGCAACGACGGCACCAATCTGAAGATATCGGTAAGGGGCGACGGCAGTTTCGAGCACGAGGTGAAGCCGCATGTGGATTATGTCTTCCTGGGCACCTGCAAGGGATTCCTCAATCACAAGGAGGAGCTCTCTGTCGACACCACAAGCGTCTCGAAGCAGTATGTGCTGCAGTTCCCCCTGGCGAACATCAACGCCCCCGTGCTGGTGAGAAACGTGTTCTACGAGTTCGACAGCGCAGCCCTCACGGAATCCAGCACGCAGGCTCTCGACTCGCTCGTGACGCTGCTCACGGAGAATTCCAACGTCACCATCGAACTGTCAGCGCATTGCGACTTCCGAGGTGCGGACGACTATAATGAGCGCCTCTCACAGCGTCGTGCGGAGAGTGTGGTGAACTATCTCATCGCCCACGGTATCGCAGCAGACCGCCTCACACCGAAGGGCTACGGCGAGAACCGTCCGAAGGTGGTCACCCGCAAAATGGCAGAGCGTACCCCCTTCTTGCACGAAGGCGATACGCTCACAGAACGTTTTATCCTTTCACTCGACAGCGAAGAGAAGCAGGAAGCCTGTCACGCCTTGAACAGACGCACGGAATTCAGAGTGCTGCGCACCACCTACGGTCTCTTCGGAACGAAGAAGAAGGAAGACGAGAAGAAGGATTAAGCCTCAGAGAACTGATCCTTGCCTACGCCGCAGAGGGGGCACTCGAAATCTTCGGGGAGGTCGCTGAACTTTGTGCCGGGTTCGATACCGCCTTCAGGATAGCCGACTTCTTCATCATACTCCCAACCGCATACTTCACATACGTACTTCATAGTGTTTCGTTTTTGTTTAAGGTTAATAATATTGTTATTTTATAAGGTGCAGAAAAGAAGGATTATGAGCTGCGCCGTGAGGATGCGCAGGAACATAGCCAGAGGATATACCGTAGAGTAGCCCACAGCAGGAGCATCGTTGCCGGCCGTCTGATTGGCGAAAGCAAGTGCAGGGGGATCGGTGGTGCTGCCGGCGATGAGACCCATGAGGGTGAAGTAGTTGAGCTTGAACTTCAGACGGGCGATGAGGCCCATGATGAGGATGGGCAGCGTGGTGATGATGAAACCGCACCACACGTATGTCAGACCGTAGCCTTCCACTACGGTGTTGACAAACGATGCACCCGCCTTGATGCCCACAGAGGCAAGGAAGAGGGCAAGTCCCATCTCACGCAGCATGAGGTTGGCCGACGTGGTGGTGTAGGCCACCAGTTTCAGGCGATAGCCGTAGGCACCGATAAGAATGGCTATGATGAGCGGACCGCCAGCCAGACCGAGTTTCACGGGTGTCGGCACGCCGGGCAGAGCCAAAGGAATGCTGCCGAAGACGATACCCACGAGGATGCCGATGAAGATTGCCGTGAGGTTGGGGTGGTCAAGCTTCTTGGCTGTGTTGCCGAGCTTGTTTGCCACGCGGTCTACGGCATCCTCAGGACCTACAACAACGAGACGGTCGCCGATCTGCAGGCGCAGGTTGAGGTCGGCAAAGAGGTTGAGGTCGCCGCGACGGATGCGGGTCACATTAACGCCGTAGATGGAGGAGAAATGCATTTCGCCCACGGTCTTGCCGTTGATGTTGGGCTGGGTGAGCAGTATGTGCTTGGATACGAAGTTGACGCTCTGCTCCTCCCACATGAAGTTCTTGTCCTCCACGCCGATGAATGCGATGATGGCTTCCACGTCGTCCTGGGCGCTGTTCATGTAGAGCTTGTCGCCCTGATGCACGATGGTGTCCTTGCGGGGAATGCTTATCTCGCCGTCGTGCCAGATACGGCTCACGACGAAGTTGCGTCCGAGGAACTCGCGTATCTGCAGGATGCTCTTACCCATGAGGGCGGCGTTGGTGGCTGTAATAGTGGTCTTGTGAGGAATGGCGTGAGGATTGGCTGAGCGCTCGTTCTCAATCTGCTCCTGCTCTTTCTGGAGAGAGATGCGGCAGATGTAGCGCAGCGCGATGGTGGAGAGAATGATACCTACGACGCCGAGAGGATAGGCGCAGGCATAGCCGTTGGCAATGGCAGGTGCATCGCTTCCGAAGACCTGTCCGCAGGCCTCTGTGGCAGCACCGAGGCCGGGCGTGTTGGTGATGGCACCGCAGAGCACACCCACCATCATGGCAAGCTGTTTGGCTGTTTCCCCGGTGATGGCTCCTCCGCGATAGAACACGAGGAAGAAAAGACCGATACAGCAGATGACGTTGAGCAGGACAATGCCGACAGCGATGAGGTTCATCGAGATACCGCCTTTCTTAAACGATTCCACAAAACCGGGACCAACCTGCAGGCCGATACAATAGACGAAGAGTATAAGTCCGAAGTCCTGAATGAAGGTGAGGGTAGAGGCCGTACCGGTGAGACCGAAGTGACCTGCCAGAATGCCGGCAAAGAGCACAAAGGTGACACCGAGCGAGATGCCGGCGACTTTCAGACGTCCCAGATAAAGGCCGACACTGATGACAAGGGCGTAGAGAAGAATGATGTGCCCCACAGAGTCTGTAGCCGTAATAAGATTAGATAGCCATTCCATATTTGAGAATAGAAATTAGAATTCTTTAGGTTGTTATATACCGGTTTTGTCAAAAATCCGTAGCAAAATTAGGAAAAAGAAATAATACGTACGACGTTGTGAGGAAGAAAAATGGGAAAAATATGAAAAATACTTAATAAATAATGTAGAGAGGGCGGATAAGTGGTAAAAAAGACGTATCTTTGTGGGGAAGAATACTCATAAAAGTGTAAAGTATATCATTAATTATGGCAGAAAGTAAAGAAAAACTCTTTTCTGATTTCACTGCGCCGTCACGTCAGGAGTGGCGTGATAAGATTGAGGTAGACCTCAAGGGAGCGGATTATCAGAAAAAAATGGTGTGGAGGACCAACGAAGGCTTCTCCATGGAACCGTTCTATCTCAAGGAGGATGTGGACAAGCTGGCCACAGTGAATGCCTTGCCTGGAGAGTTCCCCTATGTGCGCGGCAACAAGAAGGCCGACAACGCATGGTATGTGCGTCAGGACATTGTGTGCGACTGTCCCAAGGAAGCCAACAGGAAAGCGCTCGACATCATGGAGCGTGGCGTTGACTCTCTGGGATTCACAATTCCTGCCGACAAGTTGAGTGCCGACTATATCGACACCTTGCTTGACGGTATCTATTGCGACTGTGTGGAGCTGAATTTCCGCACTTGCCAGCGTCACAGCCTGGAACTGGCACAGATGCTCGCCGCATTCTTCAAGAAGAAGGGTTACGAGCCCGCCCGCATTTGCGGCAGCATCAGTTTCGACCCCATCGAGAAGATTGTGATGAAGGGTAAGGATGTGAGCCCCGTGCTCACTGCTGCTCCTGAAATGGTGGCTGCTCTCAAGGAGTATCCCAACTTCCGTGCTGTTACGGTGAATGCCTATAAGCTCACGGATGCAGGTGCTTACAGCTATCAGGATCTGGGTTATGCTCTTGCCTGGGGTAATGAGTACATGTCTCTGCTCACCGAGGCCGGTGTATCTGCTGAGGATGCAGCAAACAACATCAAGTTCAACCTCGGCATCAACGGCGTCTATTTCATGGAGATTGCCAAGGTGCGTGCAGCCCGTATGCTGTGGGCTCAGATTGTGAGTCAGTACACAGATAATAAGGAGGCCTGCAAGATGCACGTATGTGCTTACACCACGACATACAATCAGACCATTTTTGACTCTTACGTGAATATGCTGCGCTCGCAGACAGAGACGATGTCTGCTGCTTTGGGCGGTGTGGAGAGCATAGTTGTGGTGCCTTTCGACGCTCCCTATGAAGTGCCGACAGACTTTGCAGAGCGTATCGCCCGTAACCAGCAGCTGTTGCTGAAGGACGAATGTCATTTCGACCGCATGGTGGATGTGGCAGGCGGTTCCTACTTCATCGAGGAGTTGACGAAGGCTCTCGCAGAGCAGGCATGGAAGCTGTTCCTCTCTGTGGAAGAGGAGGGCGGTTTCCTCGCAGCAGCAAAGGCCGGTACGGTGCAGAAGGTCATCAATGACACAAACGCAGCGCGCCATGCCAATGCCGGTAAGCGTAAGGAGTTCCTTCTGGGCACGAACCAGTTCCCCAACTTCACAGAGAAGAGTGAGGGCAAGCAGCCGATAGAGAAATGCGGTAAGTGCTGCGGCAATGCCGAGGCAGAGGGACAGGGCATACAGTCCAGCCGTCTGGCATCCGACTTTGAGACATTGCGTCTCACTACGGAGAAGGCAAAGAAAGTGCCCGTCGCTTTCATGCTCACCATCGGCAATCTGGCAATGCGTCAGGCTCGTGCGCAGTTCTCATGCAACTTCCTTGCAGCAGCAGGATATCAGGTGATAGACAACCTCGGCTTCAAGACCGTAGAGGAAGGTGTTGACGCTGCCCTCAAGGCTGGTGCCGACATTGTGGTGATATGCTCCAGCGATGATGAATACGCAGAGTATGCAGTGCCTGCCTTCAAGTATCTGAACGGCCGGGCAATGTTTGTTGTGGCCGGTGCTCCTGCTTGCATGGAGGACTTGCAGAAAGAAGGCATAGAGAATTATATTCATGTGAGAGTCGACCAGTTGAAGACCCTCAAGGAGTACAATCAAAAACTCGGTATCTAACTATGGCACGTAAATCATTCAACAATATCGATATCTTCTCTGGCATCGAGGCAAAGAACGGCCTGGAGTGGCAGAAGGAGAATAATATCACAGCAAACTGGAAGACTGCCGAGCAGATTGATATCCAGCCCGTTTACACAAAAGAGGATCTTGAAGGTATGGAGCACCTTGACTTTGCAGCCGGTATTCCTCCCTTCCTCCGCGGCCCTTACAGTATGATGTATCCTTTCCGCCCGTGGACAATCCGTCAGTATGCAGGTTTCTCTACGGCTGAGGAATCCAATGCTTTCTATCGCCGCAACCTTGCCAGCGGTCAGAAGGGTCTTTCCGTAGCCTTCGACCTTCCTACGCATCGTGGCTATGATCCCGACAACCAGCGTGTTGTGGGTGATGTAGGTAAGGCAGGTGTGAGCATCTGTTCGCTGGAGAACATGAAGGTGCTCTTCGCTGGTATCCCCCTGAACAAGATGTCCGTCTCCATGACGATGAACGGAGCGGTGCTTCCCATCCTTGCTTTCTATATCAACGCAGGACTGGAGCAGGGCGCACAGCTTGAGGAGATGGCCGGTACAATCCAGAACGATATCCTCAAGGAGTTCATGGTGCGTAACACATACATCTATCCGCCAGCATTCTCAATGAAGATTATTGCCGACATCTTCGAGTTTACATCTCAGAAGATGCCTAAGTTCAACTCCATCTCCATCTCCGGCTATCATATGCAGGAGGCCGGTGCTACGGCTGATATCGAGTTGGCTTACACTTTGGCTGACGGTATGGACTATCTGCGTGCCGGTATCAATGCCGGTATCGATGTGGACGCATTTGCTCCCCGTCTGTCCTTCTTCTGGGCTATCGGTGTAAACCACTTTATGGAGATTGCCAAGATGCGTGCAGGACGTCTGCTGTGGGCTAAGATTGTGAAGAGCTTCGGTGCGAAGAATCCCAAGAGTATGGCTTTGCGTACCCACTCTCAGACTTCCGGTTGGTCGCTCACAGAGCAGGATCCCTTCAATAACGTAGGCCGTACCTGTATTGAGGCTATGGCTGCCGTACTGGGCCACACTCAGAGCCTGCATACCAACGCCCTTGACGAGGCAATCGCTCTGCCGACAGACTTCAGTGCACGTATCGCACGTAACACTCAGATCTACATCCAGAACGAGACACAGGTCTGCAAGCATATCGACCCGTGGGCAGGTTCCTACTATGTAGAGAAACTCACTCAGGAGCTTTATGAGAAGGCTTGGGCTCACATTCAGGAGATTGAGAAACTGGGCGGTATGGCAAAGGCCATCGAAACAGGTCTTCCCAAGATGCGTATCGAGGAAGCTGCAGCCCGCACTCAGGCACGTATCGACAGCGGTACGCAAACCATCGTGGGTGTCAACCGCTATCGTCTCGATCACGAGGATCCTATCGACATCCTTGAAATTGATAATACCGCTGTGCGTAAGCAACAGGAGGAGTCTCTCGCTCAATTGAGAGCCAACCGTGATGAGGCTCAGGTGAAGGCAGACCTTGAAGCCATCACCAAGTGTGTGCAGGAATTCCAGGATGGCAAGAAGTCTGAGAACAACCTGCTCGACCTTGCTGTGAAGGCTGCCGGTCACAGGGCTACCCTTGGAGAGATTTCCGATGCCTGCGAAGCTGTCGTAGGACGTTATAAAGCCATTATTAGAACTATTTCAGGCGTGTATAGTAGTGAAGCAAAGAATGACAACCTCTTTAAGAAGGCCTGTCAGATGACTGATGAGTTTGCAAAGAAGGAGGGCCGTCGTCCTCGTATCATGGTAGCTAAGATGGGTCAGGACGGCCACGATCGCGGTGCCAAGGTGGTTGCTACCGGTTATGCCGACTGCGGCTTTGACGTAGATATGGGTCCCTTGTTCCAGACACCGGAAGAAGCTGCACGTGAGGCAGTTGAGAACGATGTCCACATCGTGGGTGCCTCTTCTCTTGCTGCAGGTCATAAGACACTTATCCCTCAGCTTATCGAGGAACTGAAGAAACTCGGTCGTGAGGATATTATGGTGACGGCAGGCGGTGTGATCCCTGCTCAGGACTATGATTTCCTCTACAAAGCCGGTGTGGCATGTATCTTCGGTCCCGGCACTCCCGTGGCTTATTCAGCTGTCGAGATGATGAAGATTCTCCTTGGTCACGACTAAATCCTTGGAGATGAAATAGAAAAGAGTGGGGCGGAGCGCTGTCAATGTGTCTCCGCCCTGATTTTGATTTATGTACCCATGCGCGTGCGCGAAATTCTTGTTTTGATGTGCCTGCTTCTGGTTCTATCGGCAGTTGCTGAGAGACGTTTGCGCTGCGGATGCTACAATGTGGAGAATCTCTTTGATACAATCCACGATGAGGGAAAGAACGACTACGAGTTCCTGCCCGATGCTTCACGTCAATGGAATACATATCGATATTGGCGTAAGCTTCATCATATAGCAAAAGTCGTTGCAGCAATGTCTGAAGACTACGGACCTCCGATTTTCCTGGGACTTTGTGAAGTGGAGAACGACTCATGTCTCCGTGACCTTACACGTCGCAGCGAGTTGCGTCAAATGGGATATGATTTCCTTATTACAAACGGTCCCGACGCCCGTGGAGTGGAGACAGCATTGCTTTATCAGTCAGTCTTCTTTCGTGTGGTGGAACATCGCGGAGTGCGTATTCCGTCTGTAGAACACGGTTATCGTCCCACGCGCGACATACTATATGTAAAAGGTGTTCTGCATACGGGAGATACATTACATGTTGCGGTGGTTCATTTTCCTTCTCGTGCAAGAAGTTCATCTGCGACTTCTGCTAACCGTATGCTTGCTGCTGAAACGTTGCGTTATTTAGCTGATTCTCTTAGCAATAAGGCGTTTGTTGTGATGGGTGACTTTAATGCCGAACCGTCGGATGTTATCTTCCGCTCTGTACTTCTGGACTCGGGCTCTCCTTTAATATCTCTTGTCACACAAAACAAAAAGCGCCTTCGCAAAGCGGAAGGCACTTATGTATTCAGGGGGCAGTGGGGATATCTTGACCACATTCTCATCACCGCACCGATGCGGAAATGGATTTCAGGAGAAGCTTATCCCTTCAAGCGACCTTTTATGCTTACGGAAAAGGGACTTCCTTATCGCACATATTTAGGTCCTGCTTACCGAAGGGGTTATAGCGACCACTTGCCCATTGTGGTGGATATGCTTATCCCTTGAGAAGTATTTACATCATATCCATTGTACGGCTCTTGACCATTTCGGCATCGGAGGGCGTAATGATTGTGATATAGAGAATATCGGTGCGTCCTTCGAGCATGGCGAGATCCTCGGAACTTATGGTCAGAGTGTCGCCCTCTATTGAATATTTCACGTTCTTAACAGACAGACCGTCAGCACTTGCAAAACGTATAGCGTATTCCTCGCCCTGTGCAACGCGCACCTGAGCCGGCACGTTAACCTGTACCTTGTCAAAGCGCTTCACTCCCATTGCCTTACTCTTAGTTGTCTTTGCATCAATACCCATTGTGGCAAATATGGCAACGGCGATAATAAACATCTTTTTCATAGCAGTATTTCTTTTGTTTTTTAAGTTCATTTTGTGTCGTCTTTTTATTTTGACGATGCAAAGGTACGGCATTTCTTGTTGCCGTTTGGTGGCTTTTTCCCTATTCCTGTGGGGGAAATTCCTACTCTAACGAAAAATAGATATCCCCCAAAGTCCTTTTCTCGCTATTTTTCACTACCTTTGTACCCATGCAACGTATCTCTTTTATTATATTCTTTGTGCTGCTCTTTATTGCAAAGAGTGCTATGTGTGCGGACACATTTAGTTTTGGTGAGTATCGTAATCCCGAGGGTCACACCATAGAAGTTGATGCTCAGGGCCTTCTGATAGATGGACAACCCGTAATCCCTGTGATGGGAGAGATTCATTTCTCACGTGTTCCCGAGTATGAATGGCGACGCGAGGTGCAGAAAATGAAGGCTGGAGGTGTCACTATTATTGCTACGTATGTGTTCTGGAATCACCATGAATACGAGGAAGGGCGTTGGGATTGGTCCGGTAACCGTAATCTGCGCAAGTTTATACAGATATGTAAAGAAGAGAAGATGCCGGTTGTCTTGCGCATCGGTCCTTTCTGTCATGGTGAAGTGTGGCAGGGCGGTTTTCCTGCTTGGCTTACCGATAAGGCTGCTTCTGACGAAAATTACAAGTTGCGTACGACAGCTGCAGGTTTCATGGAGGAGTCACGTTTGCTATATGCAGCAATTGCCTCCCAGGTGAACGACCTCATCTGGCGTGAAGGCGGTCCCATCATCGGTGTGCAGATAGAAAACGAGAGTCGTGGTCCGTGGCCTTATTTGCAGGCTCTCAAGGATATTGCGGTCAAAGTGGGGTTTGATGTGCCGTTCTACACACGTACCGGTTGGCCCCGGCTTTCAGGACCAGAGACATTCGGTGAACTGTTGCCTCTATACGGCGACTATGCGGACGGTTTCTGGGATCGTAGCATCCGTGAGATGCCGGGCGACTATCCCAAAGCATTTCTTTTCCGTCGCAGTCCTGTGGCTGCAACAATTGCCACAGAGACATTCTCTGCCTCTGAGATGCAAGGCGAGAATGCGGATGCCGGCGCTAAGACATACCCTTATCTTACGTGCGAATTGGGTGGCGGCATGATGACGTCATATCACCGTCGTATAAATATTTCCGGTCGTGAGGCTCTTCCTCTTGCTATCTGCAAGCTGGGTAGCGGCAGTAATATGCTCGGCTACTATATGTATCATGGTGGCAGTAATCCTTGGAATCCCCAGCACACGATGGCAGAGACACAGGATTCGCCTGTTACCAACTACAACGACCTTCCTCACATCTCCTATGACTTCCAGGCTCCTCTCGGGGAGATGGGGCAGCCTCAGGAGGTGAGTTTCCAGGAACTGCGTCTTTTGCATCTTTTCCTGCAGTCGTTTGGCGGCCTCCTTCGCGATATGCCTGTAGATACGCTTTCCGATCACTATGCTCGTCGCGGATGCTTTGTGTTCCGTAACGACTATGTGCGCATTCTCAACGAGAAGGGGAAATCTTCTGTAACTATACAGCGTATGCCTTTCCAGGGTCACACGGTTTCTACTTCTACTGCGCAGCCTCTGACAGCTATTGGCAACCATCTTTATCTTGTGGAGATTCCCGGTGAGAATCCCTCTGTCAGCATTGATGGAGCAGCGCCTACGTCGATGAAGTTTAATCAGGCTAGAAAGTTCAAGAATATAACAGTCACCGTACTGTCCCGCGAGCGAGCTTACCAGACATATTTTGTGGATGGACATCCGGTCACAGCCGACGGACTGGCTTACGACAGCGGCAACGGTATGCGTGTGGAGCGCTGGGTCGTACGCGGCTCTTTCCTTCCGGATCCTCTTGCTCCCTATGAGGGAATTCGTGATGTTCCTATGGGACCGCAGCAAGTATCTGCCCAACCGCGTGAGAGTGATTTTGCAAAGGCTGCCCGTTGGAGCCTGTGGTCAAATATGGGTGGTGAAGGTGCTATCAGCCGTATGTTATATGAGGAAATGCTCCGTCGTCCGGATTTTTATTATTTACGTGTTCATTATATTGGTGACTGCGCCCGTATGTGGGGTTCTTCTATCGGTGACGACGGTTTGAGCGGTGAGCGTCTGGTGCAGGATAATTTCTGGAACGGCAAGCCGATGTGGGTTCGTTTCTCCGATGTGTCAAAGACAGGCGAGTTGCAGATATTGCCTGTAGAGAAGCGTTTCCCAATTTATTTCCAGCGTGAACAGCGTGCGATTCTCGATCCCTCTGGGGATGAGGGCTTATGTCGCATAGAAAGAATAGAGATTGTCGAACGACAGTCTAAGTCATTAAAGTAAACAAAAATTGGCGACTCGTTTGAGCGCCAATTTTTATTTTCTGTTTATCAGAAATCGTGACCGAGGGCTGTTTCTTTATTGCCAGTCTGTCGTTTCAGACCGCTCCGCTCAATGGCATCGGTGCGCTCGTCCTGAGTCCATGAGTTCCAAACAACAGTACACTCTGGATATGGCTTGCCAGTGAGGAGCTCCTTATTGGCAATAGTCTGGGAAGAATACCATTTCTGATGTTCCACATTGCGTGTTTTGCAAGGATGTGGGCAGGAATTACATCTGTGATCGTTAATGCATGCCATGATATTTAGTTTAGAGTTTATAGTTTAGTGTTTAGAGATTCTCATTTATTCCGGTTCGCGAAATATCATCGTTGTAGCTCCGATTGTTATTATGTCGCCGTCGGAGAGAGGCATTCTGTCCTGGTCTCGCAGGATATCGTTCATATAGAAAGTACCGGTATTGGACGGCGCATCTCGCAAAAGCCAGCGTAGCATACCGTTTTTCTTTCGCTCCACACGTATGATGCAGTGCTTGGTGTCTACACTGGGATCAGTTGTTTCAATAGGTTGGTTTATTTCCGTACCATGTACCCAACGTCCGAAGATGTTGTCGCCCTCGACAAGCTGTTTGAACTGGCGATAGTGAAAAACATTCTCCACCACAACCACTGCACCGAACTCACCCACGACGTCATCAACGTCCTCTCCGCTTTTGAAGCGACCAGGGTAGGTATGACGCGGATGCTTCATTTAAAGTTTGGTTGTCCAGATGTCGTAGAACTCATCAGACATGTTGCGCAATTCGCGTGCCTTGATGATAGCATCATCTTCTGTAGCGAAACCTGGCAATATGACGCGCTTCATCTGTCCGTTTCTTTCCGGTACGGCGACTGCGCCATTGACACCCATTTTGTTAAGTGTCTTGATGTATGCTTCTGCGTGAGTCTCTGTAGTTGACGAAGCCATTACTATGCAGTATGTGCCTTCAACCTTTACCTCGGTATTAGCAGCAGGAGCTTTCTGTATCGGTTTCGCAACAGCCTCTGGTTGCTGTGGGGCAGGTTGCTCTGCTTTGGGGAGCGACTGCTCGGAGAGAGGTTTCTGTGTGGCCGGACGTTTATGAGGTTTTGCGACCGGTGTTTCTTCTACAGCAACAGGAGCCTGGGACTCAACTTCCTGACGTGGCATAAGCATCGTCTTATAGAATGTGTGGAAGCCGGCTTCCAGTCTGCTGGGCACATCGTACTGCTGACAGAGCTGTACTCCGGGAACGATGAGTATGAAAGCCACGAGCAAAGCAGCTGCTACACGCAGAGTGCGACGCACAACCTTGCGCGACAGGCGTATGGTAATGTATTCGTTTTCCATATCGTCAATGATTCGAGCTTTTATATCGCTCTCGGGAAGAGGGCGAGCCTCCACAATGTCTAGAGCAAAGAACTCGGGAGAAGTGATGCCTGCCTCGCAGGGAGAGAAAGTTACCACACCATTGTCATTCTGGAGAAATTGTCCGATACTTCCAAGCTCAGCTTCGCCCAGGGAAAGTAGGTTGTCGCGGAGATCTGCCACATAGTTTGTGACAATAGCCCGCGCCATGTCGCCAGACAGGTGATGCAGACGCATAAGAAGAGCCTGAATTCCGTTGTCTTCCGCTTGTTCGTCAGCCTCGAAAAGAAGATTGCGACTAGGGGGAAGAAATGTGAAATCCGACTCAGAGTAATGAGCAGGTAACACCTTGACAATCAGGCGCCCCAAACCGGGAATGCTCACAACGTTTTGCCGTAAAAGCAGGTATTCAATATGTTCAGCTAAATCTTTCACGCTGCAAAGTTAACTATTTTTTTTAGAACGAAAGTTTTTTTTCGTTCTTTTTTTTGTGTTATGTGAAAAATTTCTTTTTCGGTGTGTTTTTTTTGTCTGACAGACATACTTCGGAGCCTCCCCAAGTGACTCTGGAAGGGGAAGTTTCTCCACTTCGCGACCAAGAAAGTTTTCTATCTGTTTGAAAAGCGGGATGTCCTTCTCGCTCACCAGTGTAACTGCCTCACCACCAGCGCCTGCACGTGCTGTGCGCCCGATACGGTGCACATAGTCTTCTGCATCGTGTGGCACGTCGAAGTTTATCACCAGAGAGATGTCGTCAATGTCGATACCACGTGCCACGATGTCGGTGGCAACAAGGATATCTGTCTGCGCGCTGCGGAAACTGTACATCACCTCGTCGCGTTCCTGCTGCGAGAGGTCGGAATGCATCGCACGGCAGTTGAAACCGGCTTTGTGCAGAGAGATATTGAGGTCCTTGACCTTGATTTTGCTCCCGGCGAAGATGATGACGCGCTGTGGAGGCTTCTGTCGGAAGAGGTGTGTGACAAGTTTTATCTTCTGCGCCTCGTAGCATACGCATGCCATCTGCCGTATCTTGTCTGCCGGGCGTGACACTGCGAGTTTCACCTCAACGGGATTGTTGAGTATAGTGCGTGCAAGTTGACGTATTTTTTCCGGCATTGTTGCGGAAAACATAATTGTCTGTCGCTCCTTGGGGAGATACGACACGATTTGCAGAATGTCTTCCAGGAAGCCCATATCGAGCATGCGGTCTGCTTCATCCAATATAAAGAAGGTTACGCGCGAGAGATCGATATTGCCCAGTGAGAGATGCGAGATGAGACGGCCGGGAGTGGCAATTACGACATCGGCGCCTTGTTGCATACCACGTTTTTCCTGTTCATAGCGTATGCCGTCGTTGCCGCCGTATACAGCCACAGACGACACTTCGGGCAAATGATATGCAAAGCCCTGCATCGCCTGGTCTATCTGCTGTGCGAGTTCACGAGTGGGCGACATGATGATGCAATTGATGGCATCTTTTGGATAATCGCCGTAGGACAGTTCGGAGAGAACGGGTAGGAGATATGCTGCGGTCTTGCCGGTACCCGTCTGTGCCACACCGATGATGTCACGCCCCTCCAAAATGGGTGGGATGGCGTGCTCCTGAATGGGAGTGCACTCGGTGAAGTTCATATCATCCAGTGCATCGAGGACGGGGTCGCTAAGGTCGAGGTCGTAGAAATCCATTTATTTGCGGTATTGACGATACAGATAGACAACCACACAGATGCCCAGCAGCACCATAAGTGCTTTCAGATAGACGCTGTAGTGCTCAACGGTGGCATTGAGTTCCTCGTAAGGTACGACGAATGCCAGAGAATAACCGATGGCTGCGAGGATGCAGTTCCACGCACCGGCACCGATAGCCGTATACAACAGGAAGCGTGAGAGTTGCATCTTGGCAAGTCCGGCAGGAATACTGATCAACTGTCGCACGGCCGGTACAAGACGTCCCACGATGGTTCCGATGGCTCCGTGTTCATCGAAATAGCGCTCTGCGAGTTTCACTTTTTCCTCGTCGATAAGACACAGATGTCCCAGACGTGAATTTGCAAAGCGGTATATTATCGGGCGACCGAGATAGAGCGCCAGGAAGTAGTTTACAAGTGCTCCGATAAGTGCTCCGGCAGTGGCGCAGACGACAATGAGGAAGACATTCATCTCTCCCGTGGCAGCCGCCATATAGGCAGCGGGTGGAATAACCACTTCTGAGGGGAAGGGTATGAAACTTGATTCAATAGCCATGAGAAGGGTGACAACCCAGTAGTTGAGATGGGATAGACACCAGGCTATAAAGGGTAATGATTCCAATTTTTAACTTTTTACTCTTAAACTCTTAAACTTCTTAATCCCTTAAACTCTCATCCAAAATACGCTTTCGGCAGTGTGCGGCAGTTGTACTGCGATGCCATAATCTCTCCGTATGCTCCTGCAGAGCGCAGTGCCACGAGGTCGCCTCGCTGGGTGAAGGGCAGGGCATAGTATTTCACGAAGACATCACTGGATTCGCACACAGGGCCTACGACATCGTAGAGTAAAGGCTCGGCCTCATCACGTTCCATGGCGGACAGATTCTCCACCTTGTGGTAGGCGTCGTAGAGAGCAGGACGTATGAGGTCGGTCATGCCGGCGTCGAGTATGCAGAAACGCTTGATGGCATTCTCCTTTACATATAGCACGCGCGCGATAAGTGAACCCATCTGTCCCACAATAGAGCGGCCGCACTCGAAATGGAGCTGCTGTCCTGGGCGCAGACGAAGATGCTGGCGGTATGTGTCGATGTATGCCTTGAAGTCCGGGATGGGATGCCCCTCGGGATCGCTGTAGTCTATTCCCAGTCCGCCGCCCACGTTTATATTGTGCACGGATGATATTCCGGCAGCCTCAAGACGGTCCTGCAGTTCGTTGATACGCAGCGAGAGAGCCTTGAAATCGTCCATCTCGAGTATCTGCGAACCGATGTGGAAATGCAGCCCGATGAAGTTGATGTTGGCAAGTTCGGAGCAACGGCGTATTACGCTCTCCATATCCTGCATGTCAATGCCGAACTTATTCTCGGAGAGTCCCGTCTGTATGTTGGCATGCGTGTGAGCTCCTACGTTGGGATTGATGCGCAGGCATACTGATGCGGTGCGGTTCATCTCGGCTGCGAGGCCGTTGATGACTTCCAGTTCGGGTATGCTCTCCACATTGAAGCAGAAGATACCCTGCTCCAGACCGAGACGTATTTCCCAGTCGCTCTTACCCACACCGGCATAGACAATCTTTTCTGCGGGAAAGCCGGCTTCGAGTGCAGCACGTATCTCACCGCCGCTCACACAGTCTGCACCGAATCCTGCCTCCGCAATCTGTCGCAGAATACGCGGATTGGCGTTGGCTTTGACGGCATAGTGCATGTGCATGTTGTCGTCGAGCTGCTGGCGTATTACGCTCAGTGTCTCTGCCAGAAGCTGTGTGTCGTAGTAGTAGAAGGGAGTCTGTATGCCCTGAAACTTCTCTAATGGAAACATATGGCTTTAGAATAGCACTTTAGAGAGAGCCTGCAGTGTAGCCTGCTTGTCCTCTTTGTGGATGAGGAATGAGATGTTGTGACTGGAACCGCCGTATGAAATCATGCGCACGGGGATATTCTTGAGGGCCTCGCAAGCCAGTGTCTCGAAACCGAGATTGTTCTGACGCAGGTCGCCCACGACGCAGATTATTGTCATATCGTTGTCCACCTGCACTGTGCCGTACTTCTTCAGTTCGGAGATGATTTCCTCCAGACGTGTTGTGTTGTCGATGGTGACGGAAACACCCACCTCCGATGTGCATATCATATCGATGGATGTCTTGTTCTGTTCGAATATCTCGAACACTTTGCGCAGGAAACCGTAAGCCAGGAGCATGCGACTGGACGTTATCTGTATGCATACGTTGCCGTCTCGTGCAGCCACAGCCTTTATCTTGCCGGGGATGAAGTCGTTGTTGATGATGGTGCCGGGAGCAGAGGGATCCATTGTGTTGAGCAGACGCACGGGCACTCCTGCGAACTTGGCCGGCTGGATACATGTCGGATGCAGGATTTTTGCACCGAAGTAAGCGAGCTCTGCAGCCTCGTCGAAATTGAGCTGGCGCACGGGTACAGTACCTTCCACAACACGCGGGTCGTTGTTGTGCATGCCGTCGATGTCGGTCCATATCTGTATCTCGTCAGCCTCAAGAGCGGCACCCAGCAGGCAGGCTGTGTAGTCGCTGCCGCCACGCAGCAGGTTGTCTATCTCGTCGTAGGCGTTGCGGCAGATGAAACCCTGTGTGATATATATCTGATATCCGGGATTGTCTTCGATGGCCTGACGGCTCTTTTCCTTGATATAGGATGCATCGGGTTCGGAGTTTTTGTCGGTCTTCACCATCTCGAGGGCAGAGAGCAGTACGGTCTTCACACCTGTCTCCAGGAGATAGTTCGTCACCATGTTGGTGGACATGAGTTCGCCCTGCGCCAGCACGATTTTCTCCTCGATACTGGTGAAGTGTGTCTTTGCCATCGAGCGCAGTCCCTCGAACACGCCCTTGAGGAAGGTGCGTGTGATGTCCTTGTAGTGGTCGGTGGAGTAGAGTTCCTCGACGTGAGCCATGTATTTCTGCTCCAACTGGGCTATCATGTGTATCGCACCCTCGGGATTGTTCTTATAGTAGTAGTCGCTTATCTCCACGAGAGCGTTTGTCGTGCCGCTCATTGCTGAGAGCACCACGAGTTTCTGTTTGCCGTCTGCCGTTACAAGCTGGCAGACATCCTTCATGCGTTGTGGCGAACCGACACTGGTGCCACCGAATTTCAGAACTTGCATTTTATTCTTCATTGTGTGTTTGTGATTCTTTGATGAGCTGACCGTCGCGGCATTCGTACACGGTGCCGGGGAAATCTACGGGCCACTGCAGATTGTGCGTAGCCAGGAGTATGGTGCAGTTGTTCTTGCGACGTATTTCGTCAAGCAGGGCCATCACCTTTTCTCCGCTCTCCTGATCGAGATGTCCCGTGGGCTCGTCGGCGAGGATGAGACTGGGTTTGTTGAGGATGGCTCGGCAGATACAGATGCACTGCTTCTGTCCTCCGGAGAGTTCGTGGGGATATTTCTGGGCGCTGTCTGCGAGCTCCACCCATTCGAGCAGTTCGTTGATGCGTCCCCTGCGTTGCTCCTTTGATTTCCAGTCGGTGGCGCGCAGCACGAAATCCAGGTTGTCATAGATGGTGCGGTCGGGCAGGAGTTTGAGGTCCTGGTGCACGATACCTATTCTGCGACGCAGTGCTGGCAGCTGACTTGTCTTGATGCGCATCATATCTTCTCCCAGCACGCGGGCGTGGCCGTCCTCAATGGGCAGTTCGCCGTAGATGGTCTTGATAAGCGAAGTCTTACCGCTTCCTACGCTGCCCAGCAGATACACCATCTCGCCCTCTTCTGTGGTGAAACATACGTCCTTCAGCACGGAGTAGTCTTCGTGCAGGATGCTGACGTCGTGGTAGTCTATTGTTTTCATCAGTGTTTCTTCCAGCCGGGGTTGTGACGCTCCATCAGTTCGGAGGCGAGTTCCTCAATGCGGAGTCCCTTCGATGTGAGGAGCACGATAAGGTGGTAGAGCATATCGCTACCTTCATATACGAGGCGCTCGTTGGTGCCGTTGGTGGCTTCGATGACGAGCTCAAGAGCCTCTTCGCCCACCTTCTGTGCCATACGGTTGATACCGTCCTTGAAGAGGCTTGTGGTGTACGAGCCTTCGGGCATCTCTTCGTGGCGCTTTTCGATGAAGTCCTGCAGTTCCGAGAGGAAGAGCAGGGGATTTTGTTCGTTTGCCATAATATATTATTTTTTTACGTTTTTCTCGTTCCAGCAGGTGTCGGCTCCGGTGTGGCACACAGGACCTACGGGGTGCACCTTGATGAGCAGAGTGTCCTGGTCGCAGTCGAGCAGTATGTCCACCACGTTGAGGAAGTTGCCCGATGTCTCGCCCTTTGTCCACAGACATTTGCGGGTACGGCTCCAGAAGCACACACGCCCTGTAGCTACTGTCTTTTCATACGACTCTTCGTTCATGAAGCCCAGCATCAGCACCACATTGGTGTCTGCGTCCTGTATGATTGCGGGCACCAGCCCGTCCAACTTTGCGAAGTCTATCTTTCTTTCTTTATCCATTGACCATTGAATATTGACCGTTGACCGTTATCATCTCACGCAGATGTCCTGCGAGCGCAGGTAGCTCTTGAGCTCCTGCACGCCGATTTCTCCGAAGTGGAACACCGACGCTGCGAGTGCGGCATCTGCCTTTCCTTCGCGGAACACATCGAGGAAATGCTCCTTACATCCTGCACCTCCGGAAGCGATGATGGGTATGGAGAGTTCTTCGGAGAGCTGTGCCAGCGCCTCGTTGGCAAAACCGGCTTTCACTCCGTCGTGGTTCATTGATGTGAAGAGTATCTCTCCGGCGCCGCGTTCCTGTGCCTCGTGGGCCCATTCCATCAGTCCTTTTCCGAAGGGGATGCGCCCGCCGTTGATATATGTCTCCCAGTAGCCGTCGGTCTCTTTTGCGTCTATTGCGCAGACGATTACCTGACTGCCGAATTTGCCGGCTATCTCGTCGATGAGTTCCGGGCGTTTCAGGGCTGCGCTGTTCACGCTCACCTTGTCGGCACCGGCTGAGAGCATACGGTCCACATCGGCCACCGAACCGATACCTCCGCCCACGGTGAAAGGGATGGAGAGCGTCTCTGCCACGCGTGTCACCATGTCGGTGAAGGTCTTGCGTCCTTCGTGTGATGCTGTGATGTCGAGGAACACCAGTTCGTCGGCGCCGGCCTCTGAGTATGCGTGTCCCAGAGCCACCGGATCGCCTGCCTGTCGCAGGTTCACGAAATTGGTGCCCTTCACGGTCTGACCGTCTTTCACATCGAGGCAGGGTATGATGCGCTTTGCTAACATTTATTGTTTTTCTCTAAACTATCAACTCTAAACTCTAAACTCTAAACTCTAAACTTTTAACTTTTAACTATCAACTTTTCCAAGTCGATCCGTCCTTCGTAGATGGCTTTGCCGAACACTACCGCCGGAATACCGGCCTCTTCAAGGGCGCGGATATCCTCCTCGCAGGAGACGCCTCCGGAAGCTATGAGGTGACATTCGGGGAAGTGCTGCATGATGTCTTTGTAGAGTCCGATATTCGGTCCCTGCAGCATGCCGTCCTTGGAGATGTCCGTGCAGAGTATGTTGCGTATTCCCCGCCGTATATAGTCATTGAGGAAGGGCATCAGTTCCACGGGGCTGTCTTCCTTCCATCCGTTGATGCTTATCTTGCCGTCTCTCACGTCGGCTCCCAGTACGATGCGCTCTGCTCCGTACGTCTCTATCCATGAGTAGACCGTAGCAGGGGAGGTCACTGCTATGCTGCCGGCAGTTGCCATTGCTGCTCCTGCGTCGAACACCTTGTCCAGGTCGTCCTGTGTCTTGATGCCTCCTCCGAAGTCCACCGTGAGACTGGTGGCGCTGCATATCTCGCGCAGCACCTTCTCGTTCACCACGTGGCGGCTCTTTGCTCCGTCCAGATCCACCAGATGCAGGCGTTTCACTCCCACCTGTTCCATCTTGCGGGCCATCTCCACGGGGTCGCCGTACACCTTCTTGGTGTCGTAGTCGCCTTGCGAGAGGCGCACGCATTTTCCTTCGATGAGGTCTATTGCGGGGATGAGTTCTATCATAGTTCGAGGAAGTTCTTTATTATCTGTTCGCCCACTCGTCCGCTCTTCTCGGGGTGGAACTGTGTTGCCCAGAAGTTGTCCTTGTGCAGGGCGCTGGAGAATGGCTGGATGAAGTCCGTGGCGGCTATTGTCTCAGGGCAGAGGGGCACATAGTAGCTGTGCACGAAATACACATAGTCTCCGTCCTTCAGTCCCTTGAAGAGTCCTTCGTCGCCGCGCCGGCTTTCGTCCGTGCTGTTGAACTGCAGGCTGTTCCAGCCCATGTGCGGCACCTTGTCTTCGTGGCGCTGCGGGTGGAAGAGTCTCACGTCCACATCGAAGAGCCCCAGACAGTCCACATCGCCTTCCTCCGAGTGGCGGCACATCAGCTGCTGACCGATGCAGATGCCCAGCATGGGTGCTTTCAGGTCGCATATCACGCGGTCCAGTCCGCGGGCTCTGAGATATTGCATCGCATGTGATGCCTCGCCCTGTCCGGGGAAGAGCACCCGGTCGGCTCCCAGAAGTGTCTCTGCATCATCGGTGAGCACGGGATTCACTCCGAGCCGTTTCAGCGCTCCGAGCACAGAAAAGATGTTTCCGGCGTTGTATTTTACTACTGCTACGTTCATATACGGGCGCAAAGGTACGAAAAAAAATCCATATAGAGCCCATTCTCCTCCATTTTGGAAAATTATCATTGAAAAAACGTGTTGTATTTCAGGAAAAATGTGTAATTTCGCAGTCGGAATAATGCTAAAAAGCGTACTTATATGAAAAAACTGATGACGATAGCGGCGGCATTTCTCGGAGTGTGTGCTGCCGACGGACAGCAACTGGCTTTTCCGGGAGCTGAGGGCTACGGTGCCTATGCTACGGGTGGAAGAGGCTGTCAGGTGGTGCATGTCACCAATTTGAATGCTGCCGGAACGGGTTCTCTGGCGGACGCCGTGAGTCAGCCGGGCCGTTTTGTCGTGTTCGACGTGGGCGGTGTGATAGATATCACGGGCAAGAGCATCACCATCGCCAGCAATATCACCATTGCCGGACAGACGGCTCCCGGTGAGGGTATCACCATCTACGGAGGCCGCGTCATTGCCTCCAAGGCTAGCAACGTGATAATGCGCTACATCCGCATGCGAGGCGGCAGCAGCGTCAACAGCAGCAAGTGTACGCTCACCCTGGACGAGTGTCAGAACTTCATCATGGACCACTGCTCCGTGTCGTGGGGCCCCTGGGACAACGTGCATATCAAGGATGCCAACAACATCACATGGCAGTACTGCATCAACAGCGAGGGTATAGAGCCCCAGCGCTTCGGTTCCATCACCGACGGTACGCGCAACTGGACCGTGCACCACTGTCTCTGGGCCGACAACAAGAGCCGCAACCCCAAGATGAAGTGCTACATGCAGTACTACAACAACGTGGTCTACAACTACGGCATGGGTATCATCGGCGGACACTCGGCTGCCGACAACTATCAGGACGTGATGAACAACTACTTCATCGCAGGTCCCAACGGTTCGTATAAGTATTTCGACGACTGGACTGCCACCGATCATCTCTACAGTTCGGGCAACTACTACGACGGCAACTGCGACGGAGTGCTCAACGGTACGCTCATCACCGACCACAACAGCGCCACTCCGATGGCCGGCCCCAACTTCGTCACCACCCATCCCATGAACGTGGAGACAGCCCAGGCTGCCTACTACACCATCGTCGACCACGTGGGTGCTTCCCGGGTGCGCGACAGCCACGACAAGCGTATCATCGAGCAGCTCACTTCGCTCGGCACAAAAGGTGCTTTCATCGCCAGCGAGGGTGATGTGGGCGGTATCGGCACAATAGCCAACGGACCTCGTCCCACCGACACGGACAACGACGGCATGCCCGACGATTGGGAGATTAGTAACAATCTGAATCCCAACGTGAACGATGCTAACAGTTATACCATTGGTGGAGGTTACACGAATATAGAGCACTACGTCAACAGCCTTGCCCAGAAGAGCAGTTATCTCATGCCTCCCATGAATCCTGTGGCAGAGCTCACGGATGCCACCACGGTGAAGCTCTCGTGGACCAACGGCGATGCGGAGACAGCCACCGCCATCGTGGTGGAGCAGTCGGAGGACAGGCGTTCCTTTCACGAGATAGCCCGTCTGCCGGCCGATGCCGTGACGACGACTGTCACGGGTCTCGTTGCCGACAAGATATACTATTTCCGCATGAAGACTCTGGGCGAGGACGGACTCGAGTCGCTCTATTCCTCCGTGGTGTCGGTCAACGACGAGTATATGCGTCCGGGCGGCGGCACCCGGGCCGGTGTGACGTATTTCACGCCGGAGGAAGGCAAGGTCTACCGTATTATCAACTACGCCACAGCTCCCTACACCAGCGACACCAAATATCAGGGTGCGCCCAAATATCTTACGTTCAACTCCAACGGCACGCTGGGTTCCACGGAGCAGTTTCTCTGGGACGACCCCGACCTGCTGTGGATTATAGAGCAGAGCGGCGGCGGTCTCACTTTCCGCAACTACGGCAACAAGAAGTACATCGCTTCCGTCAACACCGACATTGCCGGCACTTCGCGCATCGGATGGTCCGACACGCCCACGACGCTCACCGTCACCTTCACGGGCAATCAGGAAGCCTCGCAGTCGGGTCTCTACGGCAAGGTGTCCATGTTTCGCATCAACAGTCCTTCCAGCAGCAACCAGCAGATACGTGCCCGCGGTTTTGCGGACGACTGGCTGTGGGGCTCCGGCACCCTCGCACGTGCCGACATGGTGTTCACCTTCGTGGGGATAGACGCTTCGCTGGTGAGCGTGTTTCTCACCAAGTTCGACAATGCCCTGCAGTCGGCTCAGCAGCTGGCCTCCGGTGCCTACACCGATGTGACGCTGGGTTATCCCGCCTCTGCGCTCAACGAACTGATGTCGGTCGTTGCCGATGCCCGGGTGTTTCGCGAGAACGTCAGCGAGCAGACGCAGCAGGAGGAGATAAATGCCTGGACGGCGACGCTGGAGAATGCCGTTGCGGAGTTCAGCAGTCAGAGGATATACACCTTCCAGGGTTTCTCCACCGATGTGGCGTACAATATCTACAGCTACGGCACGCATCCCAATGCCGGCACCGCGAATGCCGATATGAATACGGAGCGCCGCTATCTCTATGCCATCAAGACGAAGGATGCCAAGGCCGATTCGCTCATCTACCGTATCGGACGCTCGGAGAACGACTTCAACAAGGGGCAGGGTGATGTCCTGTGGAAGAACAGGGCGGCTCTCTGGGTCTTCGAGGATGCCGGCGACGGCTATGTCTATGCCCGCAATCTCTCCAAGGGCACCTATCTGCAGATAGAGAACGTGCTGTCCGGGGAGCCTGTCAGGATACGTCCCTACTATGCCAAGCAGGACAACGGCAAGACGGCTTTCTTCATGGATGCCGACGCTTCCGCTAAGAGGCTCTTCAATGTGGGTGCTTCCGCCGACGGTGTGACGGGTCCGCTGGAGTTCTTCGCCGCGCATGCCGACCGCACCCGTCTGCGCTGGGTCATCGAGGAGACGTCGATAGAGAACACTCTCGACCCGACAGGCATAAATGCAGTTAAGAGTGAAGAGTTAAAAGTTAAGAGTGAGGGGCAATGGTACGACCTCAACGGCCGCCGTCTGAACGGCAGGCCCACGAAGAAGGGCATCTACATCAACAGGGGAAGTAAGTTCTTCGTTGAGTGATTACCAGATGTGGATGCGGTCTTCTCTCCTCACGTAGAGACTGCCGTCGGTGATGTCAAAGACATCATACAGTTCGTCCATCAGATAGACAAACGTCGGGATAATGTTTTCATCTTTGAGGCCACAAAATATTCGTGTCCCCGATGTCCGCGATGTCCAAAAAACATGTCTTTTCCTGATTTCGGTTGACAGTTTTTTGCTCTTTTCCTGAGTTGGTTGTCAGTTGTTTTCCTGATAAGGTTTACACTTTACTGTTTTCGTTGACATCGTTCCTGATGGGGTTGACATTTTTC
>JAEEGH010000510.1_pt1 | contig 146757 bp, 109 predicted proteins | sample 9134181 | NCBI WGS metagenome assembly JAEEGH01 (sample SAMN16246544, study PRJNA631951) | gut metagenome | biome: gut microbiome; feature: rumen; material: DP-attached | host: Bos | place: Iran: Karaj | collected 2018-10
AGCAGCCTACTTGTAAGTAAACTTCCCGTAGTCCGTTAGGACGTACCTTCACCTCCGCAGGAGGTAAATCACTTATAACACCGCCAGCAAAAACATTTTTGGTTAACCTTCTTCGGCGCCCATTCTCCACATCTAATAGTTAAAACAATAAAAACAATTTTACTTTTCTCTCCAATATGAACAAAGAACCTAGCGAGGACTGCTAGTGAAACGATAGTCCGAGCTAAGAGCGGAGGCCCCGAAGATTTTAATGACGCTTGGCGTCAGTCCGCGTCGGAGGGTGCCGAACGCGACAAACAGCGAAGCGACTAAACAGCCCGCAGGGCGTAAACGGCGCAGCGTAAACAAAAAAAGAGAGGCTTGCGGGCGCGTTCGGATCCCTCCGACGAAGAATAAATCGCAGATTTATTAAAGTCTACGGGTCCTCCGCTTTCCCAAAAAATTAAAAATTTTTCGGGGACCCGGGGTTAGGGGATTCGCTCAATAGTTGCTCGGCGCGGCGTAGCGCAACGTGGATATTCGGACAGATATTGTCCGGGTTCATCTGCTGCTCGATGCCACCTTTGTGCAACTGTTTGTGTACGTGATCCTTGACTCCGGAAAGGATGATAGTCATTCCTTCGCGGTGCGAACGCTGAATGAGCATACTGAGGTTGTGCATAGCCGTCGAATCGACGAAAGGTACCTTACGCATGCGGATGATTCGGATGGGATATTTCTCGCCCGAGACATGCGTCATGATATCATCAAAACGGTTGGCGATGCCAAAGAAATACGGTCCGTCAATCTCGTACACCTCGACTCCTTGCGGAATAGTGAGATGCTCCAGATTGAGCTGAATATCAGAGTCTTCGTTCGGGTCAATCTCGTTGTGGAAAGTGCGGATATGCGTCTCTTCGTTGGTTCGCATCAGGAAGAGAACGAGTGCGAGAAGAATACCGATTTCGATGGCTACGGTCAGATCGAAGATGACGGTGAGGAAGAAAGTGATGAGTAGCACCCACAAGTCGCGGTTGGGATGACGAATCAGTCCGTAGATAGTTTTCCATCCGGACATAGAATAACTGACCATAATCAGCACTGCCGCCAGACAGGCCATAGGAATCATTCCTACCAGTTGACCTAGGAAAAGGAGCACAAGCAGCAAAACGACAGCATGGATGATGCCTGCTACAGGCGTCCGCCCTCCGTTGTTGATATTGGTCATGGTTCGTGCTATAGCGCCCGTGGCGGGAATACCACCGAAGAAAGGCACCACGACGTTCGCCACACCTTGCGCGATGAGTTCGGTATTGGAATTATGCTTGTCTCCAATCACACCGTCCGCCACCATAGCCGAGAGCAGCGATTCGATGGCTCCGAGCATAGCAATGGTGAAGGCGGAAGGGAAGAGTTTCTGTATGAGTGTGAAGAACGTTTCGCCTTCGGCGAGCGTGAGCGAAGGGAGATGTGGCGCAGGAATGCCGTGCGGCAATTCGTAGAGATCGCTGATGGTTTGTAGCGAAGCCAATCCCCACGAGGCGGGAGCCCATGTCTTGAGTGCCCAAACAGCCAATGTGGCAAAGACTATCGCCGCCAATGAACCGGGAATACGCTTGGTCAGTCGCGGCATGAAAATACAAATCAGCAGCGAGAAAAGACCGATAGCGAAGGCCCACCAGTTGACCGAGAAATGGCGTGCGTAGAATATCCATTTGTCGATGAAATTGGCCGGCACATTGGTTAGTCCGAGACCGAAGAAATCGTTCATCTGCGTCGAGAAAATCGTGACTGCGATGCCGGCCGTGAAGCCAACGATGACGGGGTAGGGAACGAATTTGATGACGTTTCCGAGATGGGCAAATCCCATGAGAATGAGCAGAATACCCGCCATGATAGTGGCAATCATCAGTCCCGTGAGTCCGTACTGCTGAATGATGCCGTAGATGATGACGATGAAGGCACCGGTCGGACCGCCTATCTGCACCTTGCTTCCACCAAGCGCAGAGATCAGAAAACCCGCGATGATGGCGGTTATCAGTCCTTCGGCAGGACCCACGCCGGACGAAATACCAAAAGCGATGGCTAGCGGAATAGCCACTATACCTACTATAATTCCCGCGAGCGCATCCTGTGCGAAGCGAGCGCGCGTATACGAACGCAGCGTCGATACCAATTTCGGTGCGAACACCTCGCGAAGTGAGTATGATGAATGTTTCATAAGACTAATACCTTTTTTGCGACTGCAAAATTACAACAAAAACCGCACATACACAAATTTTTTCTATTTTTGCAAAATATACTTTGCGGGTCAATTGAGAAGAAAAAAATAATAAAAATAGCGCTCCGCGCCAAAAATAATAATTATAAATATAAACAAAAACGCGCTTCGCTTACAAAAACACCTCCTACGATGGGATTGACTCTGGCGAGTCTGCGTGTATTCTCCCTCACAGGCATACTTATAAGTAAACTTAACGTAGCCCGTTAGGGCGAACCCACACCGCGGAGCGGTACATCCCCTCGCAAGAGGTCAAAAACAATAAAAACAGTTCGTTTTCGCTTCCCATTCTCTCTCTTAGAGTTAAAACAATAAAAACGACGGCAATATCCTGCAGCGCAGCGACTAAACAGCCCGCAGGGCGTAAACGCCGAAGGCACTAAACAGCGCAGCGTAAACAAAAAAAAGAGTGGTTTGCGGGCCACTCCTTTTTTATATGTGTAAAAAAATGAACTTTTTTTGGGAAAAATTTGCATATATAAAGAAAAAGTAGTACCTTTGCGGCGCAAAGGTCGGTTTCGCGTCGAGAGCGTCAGGCGATTGTCACGATAGTAAAATGACCATATATACTACGTATATATAAAAGTGCAGTTTTTGACAGTAATAAAAAAACACAAATAGTTATGAAAAAGTTTCTCTCTGTTTTGCTGCTGGCGATAGCATCGATAGGAATGCTTCGGGCAGAGAATGACACCGTCCTCATCGGCAATCTGTATTACATTCTGGATGCAAACAAGCCGGAGGCGACAGTTACTTACAAATCTGAGAACGCCACAGCGCAGTCCACTTATGCTATCGGCGATCTGACGATTCCTTCGTCGGTCACCTACAATGGCCAGGATTACACCGTGATAAGCATCGGTCAGGCTGCTTTTGCCAACTGTACCGGTTTGACATCCGTCGTGGTGCCTAATTCTGTGAGGAGTCTGGTGGCAGACCCGCGTGCGCAGTTTACGGGCCCGTTCTATAATTGCCAGAACCTGCGTTCTGTCACGCTGCCGGATACCCTGAGTTATTTCGGTGCCTACTCGTTCAGTTATTGTTTGGCGTTGGAGGAAATCAATATCCCTGTTGTAGACGATATTTTCCCTGACGTGTTCCAAAATTGTGAAAGTCTGAAGCGCGTAGTGATTCCGGAAGGAGCTTGGCGTATTAGCAACCACGCTTTTGACGGTTGCAGAGGTATGCAGTTTGTAGAGATTCCTTCTACGGTGGAGAGAATCGGGGAAAATGCCTTTGCGAATTGTATATCATTGGATACAGTATGTTGCTTGGCGACAACTCCTCCGCAGCTGGACGGCGAGACCAAAGACAAAGAAGTATTCTATCATTCGGGTAAGGCGCGTGGGCAGAACACATATTACGGCATTAAGTATATGAAAGTGTTTGTCCCGCTGGAGTCCATCAATGCCTACAAAGCAGCCGAAGAATGGTCGGATTGCCTGAATATCTATGCAATAGGTTATGATGTGTACGAGGCAAACGGTCTGTGCTTTAAACGCGATCCTCTCAATCAGACGGCCGAAGTAACATGGAAAGCATATCAGTTTGGCGGAGCATCTACCGAGCAAGTGAATTATGTGAGCGGTGATTTGGTTATTCCGGAAACCTTCACCGATGACCACGGCATCACTTACACCGTTACCAGCATTGGAGAGCATGCGTTCGCAAATTGTAGATATTTGACTTCCGTACAAATGCCGAACACGATCACTACTATCAACGAGTATGCTTTCGCTTTTTGCTATAGTCTCGCTTCTGTCATTTTCCCGACAGGATTACGCACCATTGAGCCGTATGCTTTCGACGGAACCCATTTGACATCCCTTGTCTTGCCCGAAGGTTTGCAAACTATTAATTACCATGCTTTTCTGGATTGTTCTTACTTGACAGAATTGGATATCCCATCCAGTGTTACCGAAATAGGTTATGGTGCGTTTGCCAGCAATACTTCTCTTCGAAAGATTTTCGCACGAATGACTACTCCTCCAGCTATTGAATCGACAGTATTTGGGAGCTGCGCGGACAATCTGAAGGATGTTAAATGTTATGTTCCCGATGCCTCGTTCAGTACCTACCAAACTACAGGTGCATGGAATGACTTGGATCTGTTGCTGATGAGTTCATACAAACTCCCGATTTCTTCGGTTGCAATGACTGTCGTCTGGCCGCAAATGGGTACTGCGGTAACGTCCAATGCACCTTACGGTCCGAATGATATAACAACTACCACGTTGCCGGAAGACATTCATTATACCTTTAATTCGTTTTATTTCTATGATGCGGATGGCAATACGTTTACAGAAACGACCTTACAACCTCGTACCACTTATACGGTACGTGTAACCGTTAGTGCCAATATCGGTTATGAATTTGCCGATGATGTAGTGATTAGTATTAACCGTGCAGCTCCGACTCAGCGCAATAATACAGGGACTACGCTCAGTTTTGTTACCTCGTTCACTACAACTAATGGTCAAACCATTGTATCGGATGGCGGTTTGACAGGCTTGTTTTCTATATCCGCAGACAAAAAAGTTGTTTTCTCCAAAGGCAACCTACAGTATCACGCTGTGCAAGACAAATGGCAGTTCGCGGAGCATCAGTACGATACAATTGGCGGCGGCGGTAATGCCAATATCTCGCCGACCTATGACGGCTGGATTGACCTGTTTGGTTGGGGAACGGGAGACGACCCGACCAAGATAAGTGAGAACAATGCCGATTATTCCGAGTTTCACGATTGGGGTTCCAACGCCATCTCTAATGGCGGCAATCAGCCTAACCTATGGCGTACAATGACGGATGCCGAATGGAATTATATTATTAGTGAACGTTCAGATGCGGCAAACTTAATAGGCAATGCGGATATAAATGGTAATAGGGGTATTATTCTGCTACCCGATAATTTTGTATGCCCGATAACAACAAGTTTCAATCCTACGTCAAATCGAAATACATATACTCTTGAACAATGGGCAGATATGGAAGCCGAAGGAGCGATATTCTTGCCTTGCACAGGTATAAGATCCACTCTAGGTAATAAGAACTGGGGCTATTATTGGACTAGTTCAACAGATGATATCACCGGCCAACGCGCAATACATTATGAATTTTACTATTCCGATAAGACCTTGACTCGGGTAAGCTATGATTTTAGAAGAAAACCGTGTGTCGTTCGTTTAGTGCAGGAACCTCGGGTGGAACTTTCTGATGTATCTCTGGAGTTTGAAGCACCGCAAGCAGGACAGACGATAAGCAAGACGTCTATCACGCCTGATGACGAGGAATTTAATGTTGTAGGCCATGTGTCCGTTCCTGCGAACGCGGGCTATGAAGTAGCAAGTTATTGCTTCTTCAATCAATCCGGACAAAACTTCACCGGTACTTTCGAGGCGAGCACCTCATACAAAGCGATGGTGCGTCTGCGCGCCAAGGACGGCTACACCTTCCCGATGCAGTCGGCTAATCCTACTACACCAAATCTGAACGAAATAACGATACTGGTGAACGGCGAAACGCCGGAGAACCCGCGTTCATGGAACACCGGCGAAGTAGGTGCAGGATTCAGTTTCACGATAGCCGCCCCCACTTATACGGTTCGTTTCCTTGATTGGGATGGCACCATATTGAGTACACAGACCGTAGAGCAAGGAAAAGACGCCGTGGCTCCGGCTGACCCGACGCGCGAAGGATATATCTTCGCCGGCTGGGACCGCGATTTTACCAATATTCAGGCGAACACCTTCATCGCCGCCCTGTACAAGCAGATAGTCAGCAACATCGTACTGACCTTCGACTTCCCGAAAGTAGGCGAGACGGTTACATCGACAGAAATTGTGATAACGCCGGAAGATGCAGACTATAATGTTGTGGGCCATGTTGCACTACCGGCGGGCGTAGGTTATGAAGTAACCGGCTACGGCTATGGCACCTCCGAAGGCCATTTTGCAGGAACATTTGCAACAAACCAGAGTTATCATGTTGGGCTCCATGTGAAAGCCAAAGACGGCTATTCTTTCCCTGTACTTGCTTCTAACCCCTCAAGGCCAGATGTGTCTCAGGTGAATGCTACCATCAACGGAGAACCGCCTACCAACAAATTAGCAGGTACGGGAGAAATCGTGTTACGTGTTAACTTTGTTCCGCAAGCCATCTATACCGTTCGTTTCATCGACTGGGACGGCACCGTACTGAGCACGCAGACCTTGCTGGCAGGCGAGGATGCCGTAGCTCCGGCTTTCCCGTCGCACAGCGGATATTACTTCGCCGGTTGGGACCGCGAGTTTACCAATGTTCAGGCTGACATCGATGTGACTGCGCAATATCTGCAAGCCATCGCCGCTTTCGAGCCTACGTTTGTCTTCCCGGCCGCAGGTGACACCGTGACCAACGATGTGATCACCCCGACGCACGAACTGTACAATGTGCTGGGCCAGATCAGTGTGCCGGACGGCGTGCCGTTCCACGTTCGCAGCTATCAGTTCACCGACGCGAATAGCAATTATATCAACTCCAACTCCTTCGGCAGCGGAACGACTTACAGCGTGCAAATCATCCTGGAGCCGAACGAGGGCTATGCGTTCTATACGTCATACGAATGGGATTGGGCCAATTTGACCTTCTCTGTTAACGGCCAGGCGCCTTACGCTCTGATGCCCGCACCTGACGGCGGTGTTCGCTTCTGGGTTCGTTTCGAAACAGGCAAGATACCTGTACGTGAAGTGAAAGTGGTGACTACGCTGCCGCAAGCAGGCGACAGTATCCTTTCGGGTCCTTGCTACTCGACAGGTTCGGGCGCAGTCCATCCGTTGACACAGATCATGAACTTCACCTCCGGTCTCGACGAGGCAGGATACTTCTGCGACGGAGTAGATATATGGGCAGACGATGGGTATAACCCATTCGAAGAAGAGGCACTGCTGCCGAATACCAACTACTTCGCTCGCTTCTATGTGACCGCCAAAGATAACTATATCTTCCCGGCTGACCTGAACACGGTGGATGTCACAGTCAACGACTCGACACCGCTCGATCTCTACTTCACCGGATTTGAGAAAGACCGCATCATGTTCTCGGTTTGGTTCAACAGCGGATCATACAAACTGCTCGACGTAGAAGCATTCGTTACCTTCCCGGCGGCCGGACAACCGACAAAGTACGAGATACTGCCGACTGACTCGCTGTTCAATATCGTCGGCCAGGCTACTGTGCCGGACGGAGCGAACTACTCGGTTGCGAAATATGCGTTCTACGCCGAAGACGGCAACCTGATAGAGGAATCGACCTTCCTGCCGAACACCAACTATCGTATGTCCGTGATTATTCGTCCGAACGAGAACTACGCCTTCCCGAAGAATGCGAACGGCTACGTAGATCACCTGCAACTGAATTCAACCCTGATCAATGGCGAGCCGGTGGTGATCAGTGTCGGTACAGAAACCATCGGTCTGGAGACCTTCTTCACCACAGGCAATTTACTTATCCACGAAGTGGATGTGGAATCGATGGTATTCCCGAAAGTAGGAGAAAATGTAAGCAACCTAATTGTTACATTAGCAGACGAATCGCATTGCACAATTGATGGCATGTATATCTATAATAAAGATAATTCCTGGCCATTCGGTAATGATGCTCTCGAGGCTAATACGGAGTACTCAGCTCAAGTGAGCTTGGTTCCTGAGGAAGGTTATGCATTCGCTGATGACGTGGCAATATCCGTAGCTGGAAATCCTGCTGCAAAAATACTGGCTGATGCATCGCAGCAGATATTCTATGTTCTTTTCACTCCTGTGCAACTTATCACCGAAGTCAATCTGACCGTAGAAGCGCCGAAGGCCGGCGATGCTGTGCTGGCTTGCCATAACTACGATCCTGCAACGTCTGACGTAGCTACCGTCAACTGCCCGCCGGGTGCGCCGTACACATGCACCAAGTACGTCTTCTACAAAGAGGGCGAGTGCTTCGACGAGGCACAACTGCTGGGCGAAACCACCTATATGATGGGTATGTCGCTGACCGCTGCCGAAGGCTGTACCTTCCCGTCTGAAATGGATGACGACGGTTATGAACGTGTGATAAACGAGCAGATCCGCTTCATCATCAATGGCGTTGAGGTTCACTGTGCCGAGCGGACGGTTGGCGTGGCTAACTGCTACCTGGAGTTCACTACCGGCAAGACCGAAGGACTCAACAATGTCGAAGGCGACGACTCGAATGTTCGCAAGATCATGCGCAACGGCATTCTCTATATCGAGCGCAACGGCCATACCTACAACGCTTGCGGCCAAGAAGTCCGTTAAAACGGTTTAGTGCGACTTCGTCGCGTTTAGAGGTTTAGTGCTGCTACGCAGCGTTTAATTAAACAGCGCAGCGTAAACGGCGAAGCCTCTAAACAGCGCAGCGTAAACAAAAAGAAAGGGGCGACTCTCGGGTCGCTCTTTTTTTTTAATATATATTAGGAATAATTTCGGACTATAAATTTGTAATAATTTCGGTCCTGTATATTAGGAATAATTTCGGACTATAAATTTGTAATAATTTCGGTCCTCCCCAGAGGGGCCCCACCGAATTTACAAGCTTTTGTTTTGTGGGGCAGGCGCGCATTTATTTGCTTTTTGATTCGTGTTTTTCTTTGGCAGGTAGCCTTAGTTTTTAATTCCTCCGTTCCCCGCCTGCCTGCAAGCATTCCTGCGTGCAACGGATAAATCAAAAAAGAGATAAATCTCTGAAAAACACGAAAAAAAGCAAAAAAAATTTGCGTATGTCAAAAAAAAGCAGTAATTTTGCACGATTTTTTTCGTGGAATAGACCGTAGAAATGGGAAGGTCTATATGTAATGTGTTGAGGATGAGTGGGTTATGAGCAACCGGAAGCGTGGGCACTCCGGTTCATATGAGTACGCGTAAGCGACTCCAAGGCTGAAAAAAAATATAAAATATATACTACAATGTCAAAGATTTGTCAAATTACAGGCAAGAAAGCCATGGGCGGCTGCAATGTGTCGCACTCGAAGCGCCATACCAAGAGGAGCTTCGATGTGAACCTCTTCCGCCGCAAGTTCTACTGGGTAGAACAGGATGCATGGATCGAGCTGAACGTCAGTGCAGCCGGTCTGAGAACAATTAACAAGATTGGCCTTGACGCAGCGCTCAAGCAGGCTGCTGAGAAGGGTTATCTCTATTAAACGAAAGGAGCAAAAACAATGGCAAAGAAAAACAAAGAAGCGCGCGTACAGGTTATCCTCGAGTGCACAGAGCAAAAAGCCAGTGGAGTTCCGGGTATGTCTCGCTACATCACCACCAAGAACCGCAAAAACACTCCTGACCGTTTGGAGTTGAAAAAGTACAATCCCTATTTGAAGAAGTATACGATTCATAAGGAGATTAAGTAATTAACCAACATTAGAAAGGCTTAGAACTATGGCAAAGAAAGCGGTCGCTACACTGCAAACCGGTAACTCCGGACGTGCGCACAGCAAGTGCATCAAGATGGTTAAGTCCCCTAAGACCGGTGCTTACATCTTCCAAGAGGAAATCGTACTCAACGAGAAAGTAAACGAGTTCTTCAAGTAATCCATCTCCCCTTCGGGAATTAGAACTAAAACGCTGCCTTCGGGTAGCGTTTTTTTATGTGTTTGTTCGCACAAAATGCAAATTTATTTGCATATGTCAAAAAAAAGTATTATCTTTGCGCCGCAAAATTGTGCAAAGACCAAGTACCATGTTAGGAATTATTATCAATCCGAAGTCGGGCAAGAAAGCCTTCCGCGCTCAGCGCATCTATCTGTGGCATCTGCTTCGTCGCCGCCACATGCCCTTCGCCTATCGTGTGACCAAATATGCCGGTCACGCTATCGAACTGGCGCGAGAGTTGGTGGAGAAAGGTTACGACGAGATACTGATCCTTGGCGGCGATGGCACGCTGAGCGAAGCAATCAATGGTATAATGCGGGCCGAACTGACGGCCGAACAGCGTAGCCAAATCAAAGTCGGACTCATGCCACGCGGCACGGGAAATGACTGGGGGCGCTATTGGAACCTGACGAAAAACCACAAGGAGAGTCTGCGCCGATTCTTTGAGGGCGAAGACCATCCGATAGACATAGGCTGCGTCACCTATTGGCGCAACAACATAGAGCATCATCGCTATTTTATCAATTCGGTCGGCTTTGGCGTTGATCCGCTCTGCTGCAAAAAGGCAGAGACACTCAAGTACTACATCGGTAGTCATCACGTCAATTATGTCTTCGGGCTGATAGGCGCTATCGCGCAACACAAAGCGCAACACATGGTGCTGACCGTGGATGGCAAGGAGGCAGTGAACGACGGACTATTCACCATGAACATCGGCAACGGACCGTTCTCGGGCGGTGGTATTCGCCAGAATCCGCAAGCCGATCCGCAGGATGGAGTTTTCCACACTATGTTCATCAAGAAGCCTACGTTCAGCCAGATCCTCAAAGCCCTGCCGAACCTCTTCAACGGCCGATTGACCGAACTGCCCTTCGTCTATCCGATAGTCGGCCGCGAGATAGAAATCAGTTACCGCAAGCATATTCTCTTCGAGGCGGACGGTATTCTGGAAAATATCATCGGTCCGTGCAAAGTGACTTGTATTCATCATGCCCTTCAGTTCCGTGTATGATTCAGCAGCAAGGCAGCAATAGAGTGTACACGCGCGTAGAGGAGAATGGCCAAACAGTCATTCGTGTGGATGGCACCAATCGCGACGAGAATCGCGCCTTCATCTACCTGTCGCGCCATTTTGCCGGCAAAGGGCTGCCTGTGCCGCGTGTGCTATGGGTCAGCGACGACGAGATGAGTTACACCCAGGAGGATTTGGGCGATACGCTGTTGTTTGATGCTATTCGTCACGGCCGCGAGACGGGCTGTTTTCTGCCTGAGGAACGTGACCTATTAGAACGCGCGTTACGCGCACTGGCGCATATACAGATAGAGGGCGCCGAGGGACTCGACTGGAATCGATGTTATCCTGTTCCGGCCATGGACGAACGAGCTATCCGATGGGACCTGAACTACTGGAAATACTGTTTTCTGAAAGGAACCAACCTGGAATTCAGCGAACCGCTACTGGAGGATGATTTCGACCGATTGGTAGGGAATATTCTCTCGCCGATAGCCTCTCGCCCTCTCGCCTTTCTCTATCGCGACATGCAGAGCCGCAACGTGATGATTTGCGACGGGCAACCGTATTTCATCGATTTCCAGGGCGGTCGACGCGGTCCTACGCAATACGACGTGGCTTCGTTCCTGTGGCAGGCCAAAGCCAATATACCCGCTTCGCTGCGTGAACAACTTATCGACGCTTACTTAGATGAATTGGGAACGCTCGCCTCTAACCTCTCGCCTATAGCCTGGCGCGAAGCGCTACCGCATTTCGTCCTACTGCGTACGCTGCAAGTACTCGGAGCCTACGGCTATCGTGGCTATTTCGAACGCAAACAGCATTTCCTGGAATCGATACCCAACGCGCTGCGAAATCTGCGCGACGTAATGGACAACCTAAAAGACGAATATCCGTATATCTATGCTATTAGTAACGATCTACTCCTTCTCCTTTAAACGCGGTCTGCCAGCTGACGAAAGTGGCAACGGAGGCGGTTATGTCTTCGACTGCCGCAGTACGCACAATCCCGGCCAATACGAGGAATTCAAACAGATGACGGGCCTGGACCAACCCGTGATAGATTTTCTGGAGAAAGATGGCGAGATATTGACTTTTCTGGAGAGTGTTGACCGTCTGGTGGATCATCACGTAGAGCGTTTTCTGGAACGCGGTTTCACTCATCTGCAGGTATCGTTCGGTTGCACAGGCGGTCAGCATCGCTCGGTCTATTGTGCAGAACATCTGGCCCGTAGACTCAAAGACAAATACGATGTGCAGATTCGTCTGATTCACCGCGAACGAGGCATTGATAGAATAGTTTAGGGTGTAAGGTGTAAAGTGTAGAGAATGAGAGCGATGATATTTGCAGCGGGACTGGGTACACGTCTCCGACCGCTGACCGACAGAATGCCCAAAGCGCTTGTGCCACTGGCAGGCAAAACATTGCTGCAGTGGCAGATAGACCGATTGCGTGCAGTCGGCATAAGCGACATAGTGGTCAATGTGCACCATTTGCCGGATATGATAATCGATGCCGTTCGGCAAAACCAAGGGTGGGGATGCCGCGTGCAGATAAGCGACGAACGCGACGCACTGTTGGAGACCGGAGGAGGACTGAGAAAAGCGCGCACACTGCTCGAAGGTGACGAACCGATACTGGTGTGCAACGTAGATATACTGAGCAACATTGACTTACAGGCCCTAATGACCGCCTATGAAAATCTCTCTTCCCTTCAGGGGAGAGCAGGAGAGAGGCTTTTAGGACTACTCGTTGTTAGCCCGCGTGAGACACAACGTTATCTGCTTTTTGACCAAGACAACCGTCTGCGCGGCTGGACCAACAAGGCCACAGGCGAAGTAAAACCCTCTTGCCTCTCGCCTCTCGCCGATAGCCTCACGCCTCTCGCCTTCAGCGGAATGCAGATTCTCAGTCCGCGTATCTTTGACCGAATGGACCGAGTGGTAGCAGACAAAGGCGAACGGTTCTCGCTGATAGACCTCTATCTGAGCATCTGCGGCGAAGAAGTGCTGAAAGCCTACGTGCCCGCCGACTACCGAATGATGGACGTGGGCAAGATTGACCAGATAGACGAAGCAGAACGCTTCGCGCAAGCATTAGAATAAAACGATCAACACAATATGAAAAAGACCAAACAAACAGTTGCACTGATAGTGGGTGCGGGCCCTGCGGGTCTGACGGCCGCGTACGAACTGCTGCGCAGAACCGATGTGCATCCTATCGTTTGCGAGAAAACAGATGCCATAGGCGGTATCTCGCAGACAGTAGAGTATCACGGCAACAGAATGGATATAGGCGGTCACCGCTTTTTCTCCAAGAGCGAAGAAGTGATGAACTGGTGGCAACAGGTAATGCCGCTACAGGCCAAACCCGCCAAAGATGATATATTGCTCGGAGAGACAGAGAAAGAGTTTGCCCGTAAAGGACCAGACCCTGAGAAAGAAGACCGCACCATGCTGCTGCGTCGCCGCGTGAGCCGTATCTTCTTCCTGCGTAAGTTCTTCGATTATCCTATATCGATGAAGAAAGAGACCTTCCTCAACATGGGATTCGTACGCATGATGCGCGCCGGTTTCGGTTATCTCTGGGCATGCGTGCACAAACTGCCGGAGACTTCGCTCGAGAATTTCTATATCAATCGTTTCGGACGGCCGCTATACGAGATGTTCTTCGAAGATTACACGACCAAGGTGTGGGGCGTTCATCCTTCCCAATTAGGCGCCGACTGGGGCAGTCAACGTGTCAAAGGACTGTCCGTACTGGCCGTGCTGCGCGATATGTGGCGAAAGAATTTCGGGCGAAAGAATAATGCGGAAGTAGAGACTTCGCTCATCGAGCAATTTATCTACCCCAAATACGGACCGGGACAACTCTGGGAAATAGTGGCAGACGATATTCGCAAACAGGGCGGTGAGATTCGTATGAAGACAGCCGTGACGGGCGTGGAGATAAAGGATAACCGCGTAGTGAGCGTCGAGGTGACGGATGCCAAAGGCCAAACCGAAAAGATACAGTGCGACTATTTCGTTTCGTCTATGCCCATCAAGGATCTGGTGGCTGCGCTGCAGGGAGTCAAAGTACCCAAAGAGGTACAGAAAATAGCCCGCGAACTGCCGTACCGCGATTTCATCACCGTGGGACTGCTAGTGGACCGAATGAAGATAAAGAACGAAACCAAACTAAAGACCTACGCCAACCGCGTGCCCGACACGTGGATCTATATCCAGGAACGCGATGTACGCATAGGCCGACTGCAGATATTCAACAACTGGTCGCCCTATCTGGTCAAGGATTACGAACATACCATGTGGATCGGTTTGGAATATTTCTGCTCCGAGGGTGACGAACTGTGGACTATGGCGCCCGACCGCTTCATCGCGATGGCCAAAGACGAGTTGGCGCGTATCGACATCATCGAACCGGATGCAGTGCTCGACGCTTGTCACGTACGCATACAGAAAGCCTATCCTGCCTACTACGGCAGTTATTACCAACTGGATCAAGTCAAGACCTATCTGGACGGTATAGCCAACCTGTTCTGCATCGGACGTAACGGTCAGCACCGCTACAACAATATGGACCACTCAATGATGACGGCCTTCCAATTGGTTAGCGCCATAGCCGAAGGCCGCACCGAAGATAAGACTGCGATTTGGAATGTAAACACTGAAACGGAATATCATGAGTCGAAATAAGATTATACTGATAGGTTGCGCCCTACTGACGTTGGTGTGGGCCATACTGGCTGCCAAGACATTCAACGAGAAACCCGACCTGAATGGCGATAATTTCAACTACTATATCTATGCCTCGTCGATGGCTACGGGGCATGGCTACGCCGATTTGTCGTCGCCCGATGTCAAGCCGACCAGCAATTTTCCTCCGGGCTATCCGCTACTGATGCTTCCGTTGCGCGTAGTGACAGAGAGCATCGTGGCCCAGAAATGGCTCAACGAACTGTTTGTGCTGGGTGGCGTGATTCTGATTTTCTTCCTTTTGCTCCATCTGGGCTTGAGGTGGGATATTAGTCTGGTAGCTGCAGCTGCGGGACTCTTCTGTCCGCGGTTGTGGCATTTCTCGACCATGATGATGAGCGAAGCATCGTTCTTTTTCACTTCGATGTTAGTGTTCTACTGCCTGGCACGTTACTTGACTGCTACCGAAGAGAAACAGGCGTGGTGGGACGATCTGAAGAGTCCGTGGCTGTGGGGTGCTATCGCTGCGTTGGTACTCAATTATCATATCCGCACTCAAGGTCTGGCATTGGTGGCCGGCATAGGACTTCTGTTGCTGATACGTCGCCGTTGGGTGGGACTGGGCACTACCGTAGTGGGATTTGTGTTAGGATGTCTGCCGTATATGATTCGCAACCGCGTGTTGGGACTGAACGGCAATCGCTATCTGGATACAATCATGCTGAGCAATCCGTTCCAACCCGATGCAGGCACGTTGACACTGGGCGAAGTGGTAGCACGATTCTTCCAGACACTCAAGATGTTGGTTTTCAACGCTATACCCAATACTATCTTCCCTTATCTGGACGTCAATTGTGACCAACCGGAATTCGGTTTCTGGATCTATGTCGTTGGTGCCGTAGTGCTCGCGCTGATAGTTATCGGCTTCTGGCGAATGGGCAAACTCAGTTGGGGCTTGATAGGTTATCTGGCGGCCACGTTGGGACTGATATCTATCTTCTCTACGCCTAGCGGAAACCGCTATATTACGTCTATCCTGCCTATTCTGTTTGCCGGACTGGTTTGCGGTATATGGCAACTGGCCGAATGGGCGTTGCGCAAACATGAGAAATGGCTCTTCCCGGGATTGGCTCTCGTGCTCTGTCTGCTCTTTATCGGCTCGCGCAAAGGTATGGAAGAAGAGATTCGCATGGCAAAACAGAAATATCCGGTACCTTATGTCCAGTTCTTCAGCATGGCCAAGCAGATTAAGAAATCTGTGCCGGCCGGTACCGTCGTTTGCAGTCGCAAACCGCAGATGTTCTGGATGTACAGTCAGTTGCCGGGTGTGCAATACAAATACACTAAAGATGCGGTTGAACTGATAACTGATTTGGTTCAGAAACGCGTAGATTACGTAGTGTTGGATGCGCTTGGCTATAGTTCTACTTACCTCTATCTGCTACCTGCCGTTCAGCAGTATCCGTACTTGTTCCCGCGCGTGGTAATGTACTACGAGAATACACATACTTATTTGGTTTGGTTCGACCGCGAACGGGCGGCCAGTGAACTCAAGGTAACACCGGATGGAGAATAAGTGGATACATCAGCTCTTTGTTGCGCCTACCAATAACTGGTTGCTGCAACTCTTCCGCTACGGATTTGTAGGCGGCGTGGCATTTGTGGTAGATTACGGTTCGCTGTTTCTGCTGACGCATTATGCCGGCGTGCCGTATCTGTGGTCTGCTGCCATTGCCTTCATCTTGGGATTGGTGACCAATTATCTACTGAGTATCAGTTGGGTATTCCGTCGTAACGAGAATCTGCGCCCGTGGGTAGAGTTTCTCTTCTTCGCTATCATTGGGGTGATAGGACTGGTGATGAACGAACTGATCATGTACGCAGGTACCGACTTGCTGCATATGCACTATATGGTTTCCAAGCTTATTTCTACGGCTATAGTGTTCTTTTGGAATTTCTTTGCTCGCAAATTCTTGGTCTTCACACAATACTAAATGCACTTTTTTTGAAAAAAAATGGCGCAAAATTTGCGTATGTCAAAAAAAAGCAGTACTTTTGCAGCCGCTTTTGAAAAAAGGACGTCTTCCTAGCTCAGTTGGTAGAGCAACTGACTCTTAATCAGTGGGTCGAGGGTTCGAGCCCCTCGGAGGACACCAGAGACATCTTCGGATGTCTTTTTTTTGTATTTTTTAGTAAATATTTGCATATATGCAAATTTTTTTGTACTTTTGCGCCCAAATTGAATATTTTGGATGAATATGGACTTTAAGTACGCCCCTATGTTTCAACTCGGCGAGGACAAGACCGAGTATTATCTGCTAAGCAAGGACCATGTGTCGGTTAGCAATTTTGAAGGACACGAGATGCTGAAAGTGGAACCCGAAGCGCTGACTATGATGGCGCAACAGGCTTTCCACGACGTTAGTTTTATGCTGCGCCGCAGTCACAACGAGCAAGTAGCTAAGATACTGCGTGACCCCGAAGCCAGCGATAACGACAAATACGTAGCACTGACTTTCCTGCGCAATGCGGAGGTGGCTTGCAAAGGTCAACTGCCGCTGTGTCAAGATACGGGAACGGCTATTATCCACGGCGAGAAAGGCCAACAGGTATGGACTGGCTTTGAGGACGAAGAGGCCTTAAGCCGCGGAGTGTTCAATACCTACACCGAGTGCAACCTGCGCTATAGCCAGAACGCGCCGCTCAATATGTACGATGAGGTGAATACCAAGTGCAATCTGCCTGCCCAGATCGACCTGGAGGCTACGCATGGTATGGAGTATCGTTTTCTCTGCGTGACTAAGGGGGGTGGCTCTGCTAACAAGACGTATCTGTATCAGGAGACCAAAGCGCGCATCCAAAACCCGGGTACGCTCATTCCTTTCCTTGTGGAGAAGATGAAGAGCCTCGGTACGGCTGCTTGTCCGCCTTACCATATCGCCATCGTCATCGGCGGCACGAGTGCAGAGAAAAACCTGCTGACGGTTAAGTTGGCCAGCACCCATTTCTACGACAGTCTGCCTACGACGGGCGACGAGACCGGTCGTGCTTTCCGCGATATTGAACTGGAGAAGCAACTGTTGCAAGAGGCCTATAAGATTGGTCTGGGTGCGCAGTTCGGCGGTAAATATATGGCGCATGACGTTCGCGTAGTTCGTCTGCCGCGTCACGGCGCAAGTTGTCCGATAGGTCTGGGCGTAAGCTGCTCGGCTGACCGCAACATCAAATGTAAGATCAACAAAGACGGTATATGGATTGAGAAACTGGATAATAACCCTGCTAGTCTCATTCCGGAGGAACTGCGTCAGGCAGGCGAAGGCGATGCGGTTCGTATCGATCTCAATCAGCCGATGGCCGATGTATGCAAGATACTGACCAAATATCCTATCGGCACACGTCTAAGCCTGAATGGCACTATCATCGTAGGCCGCGATATCGCACACGCTAAGATCAAAGCGCGTCTGGATGCAGGCGAACCGATGCCGGAGTACCTCAAGAATCACCCGATCTACTACGCCGGCCCCGCTAAGACGCCGGCAGGCATGGCTTGCGGTTCGATGGGCCCGACTACGGCCGGCCGTATGGATCCGTATGTAGACGAATTCCAGGATTATGGAGGTAGCCTGATTATGTTAGCGAAAGGTAATCGCTCGATTGACGTGACCAATGCCTGCCAGAAGCACGGCGGATTCTATCTGGGTTCGATTGGCGGTCCGGCTGCTATTCTCGCGCAGAACAATATCAAATCGATCGAGTGCGTCGAGTATCCGGAACTGGGAATGGAAGCAATCTGGAAAATCGAAGTGGAGAATTTCCCGGCATTTATCCTGGTGGACGACAAAGGTAATGACTTCTTCAAACAACTCAAGCCTTGCGCCGGTTGTACAATCTTTAGCTAATGGCCGAGAGAGGAAAAAAATATAGATTAGCCTTGCTGGAGGACCGCACGCTACGCGAAGTCTTCCATATCCGCACGAATGCGTTGGGTGCGTTCTCGTTTCTAACGTTTGTCTTTGTGCTGATTATCGTTTTGCTGTCTGTGCTGATTGTGTACACACCTATCCGCAATATCTTGCCGGGCTATAGTGCCAGTCTGCGTCAGCAACTGATAGACGAGTCGGCGCGCGTGGATAGTCTGCAGGCCGACCTGACCCTGCAACGCCAGTATCTGGATGTTATCAAGCAACTGACGGCCGGAGATATACAGTCGGATAGCGTACAACGTTTGGATTCGTTGCAGATAGTACAACGTACGGAATTGCTGGAGCAGCAACGTAGCGAAGCTACTGAAGAATTTCTGGCGCAATACGAGCAAAAGGAGAAAGACCAACTGCTGATATTCGATGCGCAGTCGTCCGGTACTATTCAGGCCTTGTTCCGCCCCGTGCATGGCGTCATCATGCAGCGACCGGATTTTGGCCGACACGAATACGCACTGCAGATCAAGGTGGCTAAGAACGAGAATGTATCGGCCGTATTGCGTGGAACGATAGTGTACGTAGATCGCGATCTGGACAATCTGTTCAACGTAGTGGTGCAACATCGTCAGTACGTTAGCGTCTATCGTCATGTCAGCGCGGTGCTGAAGAATATCGGCACCTCGGTCGAGGCAGGCGAATCGATAGGATTGATGGATGGGCAGAACGACCTGCTCTTCGAATTGTGGAAAGGTGGTCAACCCGTTAATCCGGAGGAGATGATAGCCTTCTAAATACCCCAGTCAAGAGTGAAGAAGAAAATCGCTATATTAGGTAGCACAGGTAGTATAGGCACGCAGACACTGGATGTGGTGCGTTGTCATCCTGACCGCTACGAGGTATATGCTATCTGCGCCCATCGCAGCATCGAACTGCTGATTGAGCAAGCGCGCACTTTCCATCCGGAAGTAGTGTGCATAGCCGACGAGAGCCTCTATCCGACTTTGCGTGACGCATTGCAGGACTTGCCTATCAAAGTGTGGGCAGGCACGGATGCTATCGCTCAGATGGTTACGATGCCTAGCATCGATATCGTAGTGGCTGCCATGGTTGGTTACGCGGGTCTCCGTCCTACGATTGAGGCTATCAAAGCAGGCAAGACCATCGCTTTGGCTAACAAAGAGACGCTGGTCGTTGCGGGTGAGATTATCTGCCGATTGGCTATGGAACATCATACGCCTATCCTTCCTGTGGACAGTGAACACAGTGCTATTTTCCAGAGTCTGGTTGGCGAGGATCGCAACGAGATAGAGAAGATTCTGCTGACGGCCAGTGGAGGCCCGTTCCGTACATACACTCTCCAACAGATGCAATCGGTCACTGCAGCCGATGCACTGAAACATCCTAATTGGGATATGGGCGCAAAGATAACTATCGATAGCGCGTCGATGATGAACAAGGGATTCGAAGTCATTGAGGCGAAATGGCTGTTTGGCGTCCCGGTGGAGAAAATACAAGTACTGGTTCATCCGCAGTCTATCGTTCACTCGGCCGTACAGTTTACCGATGGCGCTATCAAGGCGCAATTGGGCGCACCGGATATGCGATTGCCAATCCAGTACGCACTCTCGTTCCCCGAGCGTCTGGCTGCAGATTTCCCGCGTGCTGATTTGTTCAGTCTGGGCAGTCTGACTTTTGAGCAACCCGACCTGCAGCGTTTTCCCAATCTGGGGCTTGCCTACGAGGCGATGCGCCGTGGAGGAAATATACCGTGCGTGCTGAATGCGGCCAACGAGGTGGCCAATCTCGCTTTCCGCGAAGGACGTTGCGGATTCCTGCAGATGTCTGAGGTCATTAGCTCTACGATGGCTAAGGCTGCTTTCATTGAGAAACCTACGTACGAAGATTATGTGGCTACCGATTTGGCGAGTCGCCAGATAGCTAGCGAATTGATAATGAGTAAATAATTGTTCTATGATAATTAAAGTAATACAGTTAATACTGGCACTGGCCTTTCTCGTATTGATTCACGAGTTGGGACACTTTACGTTCGCGAAGATTTTCCGCGTGCGTGTCGAGAAATTCTATCTGTTCTTCAATCCTTGGGGCAGCCTGATGCGATTCAAGAAATTCGATGGCAAATGGCATTTCAAGTTCTTTTCTCCCAACAAGGATGAGGAGTGGGCGAAGCATCCGGAAACAACCGAATGGGGTATCGGATGGTTGCCGCTAGGTGGTTATTGTGCCATTGCGGGCATGGTAGATGAGACGCACAAAACCGATGACCTAGCTAGCGAACCGCAAGAGTGGGAATTCCGAAGCAAACCGGCATGGCAGCGAATGTTCATCATTCTGGGAGGTATTCTCGTCAATTTCATTGGCGCACTCGTTATCTTCTCTATGTTGCTCTGGCACTGGGGACAAGATACACTGCCATTGCGCAATGTGACAACGGGTTTCTACTACTCGGAGATACTGGAGCAAGAGGGCTTCCATCAGCAGGATAAGATTATTTCTATTGATGGCGCAGAACCGGAGGACTTGAACGAAGTGGTTCAATCTATCATCATCGAAGGTAAACGCGATGTGCTTGTGCTACGTGGTGCAGATACAGTGGCATTAACTATGTCAGATGATTTGGGTACACGCTATCTGGCTAAACAGAATGCGTTTGACAAGGTCGAGCGCGAGAAACATCGTGCCGATAGAACCTATCAAAAGAAGCGCTACACGCTTATTGCCGAATGGATCCCTTGTGTGGTTGATTCTGTGATGCCGGACAATGCTGCGGCTTTGGCAGGAATCCAAAAAGGCGATAGTATCGTAGCCGTGGCCGGCGTGCCGACTCCGTGTAATGTGATGATGACAGCAGAACTGCAGCGCCATCCGTGTGATTCGGTAACGGTCGATTATTATCGTCAGGGCGAATTGCAACAAGCTCGCTTGTTTATTGGCGACCAAGGCTTGATGGGCGTGGCTGTCAAGTGGAATATCTTCGAGTTCGAGCATACGGACTACAATTTCTGGCAGTCTATTCCTGCCGGCATTAAGTACGGTTGGGATGTGTTGGCAATGTATGTCAAGCAGTTCCGCCTAGTATTTACCAAAGAGGGTGCTCAGTCCTTAGGCGGTTTCGGAGCGATAGGTAGTATGTTCCCGTCCTTCTGGAGTTGGCAAGCTTTCTGGCACATGACAGCTTTCCTTAGTGTTATACTCGCTTTCATGAATTTCCTGCCTATTCCTGCTTTGGATGGCGGATATATACTGTTCTTGCTGGTAGAAATGATTACGCGCCGCAAACCTAGCGATCGCTTCCTGGAGATTGCTAACGAAGTGGGCTTCTGGCTCTTGTTGGCTTTGCTCATCTTCGCTAACGGCAACGATATATTCAAATTATTCTTCTGATGGAGGGAGTTTTTGTACACGAGTCGTCCTATGTGGACGAAGGTTGCCAAATAGGCAAGGGAACCAAGATATGGCATTTCAGTCACATCATGTCCGGCTGCGTGATTGGCGAAGATTGTAATATCGGCCAGAATGTGGTTATCTCGCCGGACGTAGTGCTTGGACGCAACTGTAAGATCCAGAACAATGTCTCGGTCTATACGGGCGTGCGCTGTGCTGACGATGTGTTCCTTGGACCTAGTGTGGTGTTTACCAATGTGCTCAATCCGCGTGCTTCAGTTTGCCGTAAGAATGAGTATCGACCTACTATCCTGGAGCGCGGTGTTTCGGTAGGGGCTAATGCTACTATCGTCTGCGGACATACGTTGGGCGAATACTGCATGATTGGCGCAGGTAGCGTGGTAACGAAAGATGTGCCTGCTTTTGCGCTGATGGCGGGTAATCCCGCACGTCAGATAGGTTGGGTCAATCGTCATGGAGACAAGTGCGACTCGCTGGAAGAAGCAATGAACTGATTACTGAAAACTGATAGCTTATTTATGATACAGAGAATTCAAACCATCTATTTGTTATTAGTCGTTGCACTGGGCATAGCGCTTTGTTGGTTGCCTGTGGTGCAGTTTGTTACGCCGCTGGAAGCTTCCGAACTGAAAATATGGGAACTGGTAGCTGCGCGTTTCTCTATGGCGCCGCTCAACGGAGTATGGGGATTGCTGGTCACTACTGCTCTGATTCCGCTATTGGCCCTAATTGACATTTTCTTGTTCAAGAAACGCTTGCTGCAAGCACGATTGAATATTTTCACGGTGATGCTCTGTCTCGGCTATTACGGCGTGCTGGCTATTTATATCTGGCAGGCTCGCTTGGCGTTGGACTTGGACTGGCACATACTGCCCTGGGCATCTATTCCGTTGATTTGCTTGGTACTAACATTGATGGCTACGCGCCGCATTCTAAAGGACGAAGCTCTGGTTCGCGCAGCCGATAGAATTCGATAAGTTATGCTGTTCTTAGACGATCTCTCAGACATGGCTTTGGCCACTACGGCTCAAGCTCAACAACAGTCGCAAATTCTGCCTCCTGACTCCATTCGTCAGGGCGCACAGATGATGATAGAGTACGCTAAAACAGATCCGCATGGATTCTGGCAAACGGTAGGTGACACCTTGCTGCATTTTGGACTGAAAGTGTTGGCGGCATTAGCGTTGTACCTCATTGGTATTTGGCTGATAGATGTTATCAAAAAAGGTCTCAAACGCATGTATGCTCGCCGCAAAACCGAGCCTACCATCGCTTCGTTTGTCACTTCGTTTGTTTCCATCTCGCTGACCATTCTGCTGATTGTCATTTCTATTAGCACGCTGGGCGTAGATACCACTTCTCTGGCCGCATTGTTGGCCGCGGGAGGATTGGCTATTGGTATGGCCTTGAGTGGCACAGTCCAAAATTTTGCGGGCGGAATCATGCTCTTGGCCTTCAAACCTTTCAAGGCAGGTGATTTTATCGAGGCACAAGGTTTCCGGGGCAGGGTGGTGGAAGTCAATATTACCGCTACCAAGATTCTGACGCCTGACAATCGAGTGGTCATATTGCCCAATGGCGCTTTGTCCAATGGCTCGATCGATAACTATAGCGGACGTCCTTTGCGCCGTGTGGAATGGGAAGTTAGCGTTTCCTATGGTGTGGATGCAGAGAAGTGCAAAAAGGCTATTCGCGCTATCTTGGATAGCGACGAACGTATATTACAAGCCGATACAGACCTCAAGAAACTCTACAAGCAGTTGAAAATTTCCAATTATCAACTCACTACGGTTAATTATCAATTGGATGCTATTCCGGAGCCGTTTGTCGCACTCAAGTCACTCAATAGTAGCGATATCACTTTTGTGGTTCGTGCTTGGGTCAAGAGTGATGAGTATTGGGATGTTTTCTTCGCGATGCAAGAACGCTTCTATACCGAATTGCCGCCACAAGGCTTCACCTTCGCTTATCCGCACGTGACGGTTATCCCCGAAGAAGAAGGGGGAAAACCAGACAAAAAGGGGAAATAAATGGAAGTTCTCCTCGGTAAAACATTGGCAGAACTGCAAGAGGTCGCTCTAAGTATAGGTTTGCAGAAATTTGCTGGCAAACAATTGGCGGAGTGGCTCTATATTCGGCGTGTCACCTCGTTTGACGAGATGACCAACATCTCTCTCAAAGGCCGCGAGGCACTCAAAGCCAACTATACCATTGGTCGCCATTCTCCCGTTCGCGAAGCAGTCAGTCAAGACGGCACTCGTAAGTATCTATTTGCCGTGGGCGAGCAGTTTGTCGAATCCGTCTATATTCCTGAGGAAGATAGGGCCACTTTGTGCGTTTCTACCCAGGCAGGCTGCAAAATGGGCTGTCGGTTCTGTATGACAGGTACGCTTGGTTTTCACGGCCATCTTTCTGCGGCGGATATCCTCAACCAGATATTTGAAATCGATGCGCAGGCCGTTACTCATCAGTTGGCGGCTCTCACTAATATTGTCTATATGGGCGAAGGCGAACCAATGGACAATATCGACAATGTATTGCGTTCGTTGCAGATTATGACTGCCGACTATGGCTGTGCGTGGTCGCCCAAGCGCATTACTGTCTCTACGGTGGGTATTCCTGCTATGCAGCGCTTCCTGGATCAGTGCGAATGCCATTTGGCTGTGTCTATGCACAATCCGTTTGCTGCCGAGCGCGCAGAGATAATGCCTGCCGAGAAATTGATGCACTTGGCGGATGTGATTGAGTTGCTCAAATCGTACGACTGGAACCATCAGAGGCGCATCAGTTTTGAGTATATCTGTTGGCAAGAGAATACGACCGTCCGTCATGCTAAGGAATTGCTATGGTTGTTGAAAGGTCTTCCTTGCCGCATCAACCTAATTCGTTTTCACGTGGGTGTAGATCGCCAGTTCCCTTCCTCTGACGAGAAGCAGATGGAGTGGTTCCGTGATTATTTGACAGAACACGGATTAACAACTACTATCCGCCGTTCGCGAGGAGAAGATATTCTTGCCGCATGCGGTATGCTTGTCAATGCATTACAAACAAAATAGCGCCCATCGGACGCTATTTTTGTTGTATGGTGTTTGGTGGTCAAAAATGTACTCTGATTAAGATTTTGACCTTACGGGAGCACAACGTGGTTTGACCGAGACTTTACCGAGACATAAACGAGAGCACTACCTGACATTTTCGACCTCAAAAAATGTACTCTCATTAAGATTTCTTGCAATACTACATCAAAGCATTTTGCTCAGTTGGTCATAGTATTTTGGCGAAACTGGAACGGAAGCAACGTCCGTTACATCCAATTCTGCATGGATGAAACCTTCTTTGTCGCGTCTCAGCACTTTCACATGGCGCGGATTGACGAAATAAGAACGCTGACAGCGAACAATGCCATGCTTGCCGAGCAGTTCTTCCACTCCAATCATCGATTGGCGTAGCGCATACATCTTAACATGCGCACCATCCATGTAATGGATGTGAATATAGTTTTCTTTGCCTTCAATATACAGTAGAACAGTATTGGCAACCACCAGTTTCAGTCGTCCTGTACTGTCAGCAAAGCGAATCAGGTTCTCTTCCTTCTCTTCTGTTGCATCTGGTCTGGCCGCACACATCAAAGCGGGAACGAGCAAATACGGATAGGCTAGAGTAGAAAAGACCAGCAGCATACATTGCCCTAGTGCAGGAAAATAACCGTAATCGCCGTACACTAGTGCCATATATAGCGCCATAAAGCACGCACATACCAGCCACTCACATCCTGCCCAAATCGTGTATTGCAACCATGACAAACGCACACGCGTGGCAGTCATGGGGATGCGCGATGCACATAGCACGCCAATCAATATACACGTCAGCATCAGCGTATTAAACACCAGTCTGCTACCTTCAGCCTGACCAATGAAATCTAGCATCCAGTTGCTGCGATATAGCAAGATGAATCCTAGAAAAAAGATAGGCATGGCTATCACATGTAGCAACAACGCGGTCAAACCGGTTACACTAGTTGGAATCTTTTGCATATTTAGTCACTTTTTATGGTGTGACGAAATGTCAAATTCCCGGATTTCGTCACTGTATAGATGATTTAGTCGTCTTTTCTGCCTGTTTCGCCACATTTTTTCATTTGCAATCACAATTGTTTGTATGCCTCTCCAAAATGCAGTAATTTTGCACCGTTTTTAGAACAAATTGTTGTCAAACCATTAAACATTTAACGCATATGAAAACTGTAAAACGAATTGGAATGGACGTGCTGGTAGCCGTTTATTGCTTGCAACTCCCGCTCATTGTTATCTATTTGGTAATGAATCTTTAATTCACTAATTCGCTAATTTTCAAATTTATTCTATTATGGACAAAACTGTTATTATTCAGCCTGAGAGCGGTTTGAAATACGATTGGAAAGCTATTGCTGCTAATCCGGGTGGAGTTCATAAACCGCAAATGGACTTAGTCGCCTACAAGGCATTTTATGTAAATACGATTGCGCAAGCGCGTGCGCGTGGCGAGGAACCGATTCTGGTTAGCCTGCCTATCATTGACACCGATCGCTGTTTCGCGCATATTACGCGTGGTATGACCATGCAAGAACGCAAGAACGTTCTCTTTTGGCTGGGCGGCTCCACCGAGCGCCTGGGCAATCTACACACATTGTACAATTTGGCCCTCTTCCGCATTGCTGCTCAGCACTGCGTGCATATAGTGGATGTCACTAGCCCAATGCTGGAAGATCCGCACTACGAGCAATTGCTCGAACCGGATGGCGTTACGCTTTCCGAGGCTGGACAAGCTTTAGTGTCTTGCCGTTTTAGCGCGCTCGCGTGCTAACTGTTGTTGCTCGCGTTGCATTTGCTCCAATCGAGCCATAAAGCCGGACTTTGGTTTGCCGGCTTTTTTCTTTTTGTTACGCTCCATCTCTTCCAGCATCTTCTTGTCATTCAGCGTCCAACGGAAGATCATGGTCTGCAGAATCGTGATGAAGAGTGATACGAGGTAGTAGTAACTCAATCCGGCTGCGTAGTCGTTGAATATGAAGAGGAACATGAGTGGCATTGCGTACATCATGTACTTCATAAATTTCATATTCGGATCTGTTGCCTGAGATTGCATCGTGATATAGGTGTAAACGATGTTTACAATGGTCATCAAGAGGCAGAATAGCGACAGGTGATCGCCCAGCAACGGAATATCCATATTCCAGTGGAATACGGCATCGTAGGTCGAGAGGTCTGGCGCCCAAAGCAGCGATTTCCCACGTAGCTCAATAGCAGTCGGTAAGAACCAGAACATAGCTATCAGCACAGGGAATTGGAACAACATTGGCAGGCAACCTGACATCGGATTTACTCCCGCTTGCTGATAAAGTTGCATAGTGGCCTGTTGGCGTTCTTGCATCTTGTCTGCAGGGAATTTCTCATTGATAGCATCTATCTGCGGCTTTAGCGCACGCATCTTCGCGCTCGATTTGTACGAAACAAATACGAACGGCAAAATAATCAGTTTGATCACTAGTGTCATCAGCAGAATAACAATACCGATGTGCAATCCCCAACCGGTGAAGAGGTCAAACATAGGAATAACGAGAATTACATTGATCCAACTGACGATTTTCCAACCCAGTGGCACCAGTTTGTTGAGATTCAGTTTCTCGTCTTTCTCCTTGCCTTCATCATAGGCTTTCAGGGTGTGATAGTGGTTCGGACCTAGATAGAAACGCATTCCCACAGGAGTCTTTCCGCTTAAGTCAAACGGAACAGACGTCTGAGTCGCATATTGCTTGATGTAGCCCGAGTGCTTCGGTTGCGGAGTCGATTGGAATTGTGAACCATTAAATGCATCGTCGGCAATCATCACGGTCGAGAAGAACTGGTCTTTGTAACCAATCCATCGTACGCGCGCAGATTCTTTCTCCGTATCATCTTTGCTCTCGCTCAGTTTCTCGATGTCACCGCCAACCAACATGTATTGCAGTTGTGCATAACGCTCCTCAAATTTGCGACCTTGTTCTTGCTGCGGAATCAGTTGACTCCATTGTATCTCCATTGCATTGATATTCTGCGCCAGTTCTGTCTGCATATTGTGCGGCTCAATGGCAAAATGTACCATGTAGTCTGCCGACAGATCATATACAAAATCGATATACGACTCTTCGTTTTCTGTCTTCAGTCGCATGATGGCGCGATTCGGCACTTCGCTCTCTACTGGAGTGAAATAGAGATTACTTGTCTGCAGAATACGGTTGTTGGCGGTGATCAGAGTGAAAGCCAGTTGCGATTCATCCCCACGGAACAAACAGAGCGGATTCACACTGTCTCCTGCAGCATGATAATCCAGTAGTTCTGCTTTGCGGATAGTTCCTCCGTGTGACGAGATTGCGATTCTCAGATGCTCGTTTTCCAGCGTTACCAGTTGCTCCGTACCTTGTGCGGCTTGAGCAAACGTGCCATACGCAGCCTGCAGACGCTCTTGCGTCTTCTCCGGATCTGCTGCTTCGGTGGCATTCGTGTTGCTCTCGGCTGCTACTATCTGCAGCGAGTCGCTCAGACGTTGTGCCTCTGCTTCTGCCAGACGAACGGCATTGATAGAATCTTGTACGCGTTGACGCTCAGCCAATTCCTCTTTCGATGGACGGTTGAACATTGTAAATCCTACGATAATTGCGGCTATAATCAGAAAGCCGATCCATGTATTTTTATCCATTTATAGTGTATTTGTTAGTTACTTACTCAGTTTGCCGAACATGATGCCTATGTATAGGCGCGGTCCGGACGGACTCATAAAATATTTCCAATCATCCGGTTCTGTCGTATCGACCAATTTGCTCCTGAAATTGCCGAACGGCAGCATATAATCAATTCGAATTAGCAGTGCCATATGGTTGCCTAATCCGATTTCCGTTCCAATGTACGGATCTACAAAGAAGAACGGCGTTTTTGTATACGAGGCATTATATTTTGTCTCGTCTTCGTTTGCATAATCTTTCCCTTCGCTCTGTTCGGGAACGTATAGGCGTTTCATCGTTCCTCCGCCTATGGTTGCGCCTAATAATGGACGCACTCTTCCCCAATTCATATAGGCATCTAGCAGTATTCCTCCCCATCCGGTGCGTACATTTGAACCGGTTTTCATCAGTGGCATCGTGCTTACAAATCCTTCTGCACCTATGTGAATGTGATTTAGCAAATGCACGCGTAGTGCACCTCCTAAACCGTAGCAAAAACCGTCTTTGGGCAGTCCTTTCACATATTCATAACTACCCAAACCCGTATTACTGAATATCTTGTCCGGCGAATCAGCAAACAGATATCCTCCGTGAAGCATCATTCCACCCGAAAAACCGGTGTACACGCCGTTTGTACGAGCCGCACGGCCACTCTGCTCCTGTGCGCATAGGCACAGGGGCAAGAGGACCAATACCAGAATGTATGCTATCCGTTTGTGCATCTTAGATGATGTCAAATGCTACGTCCATCATGTTGGTGAACGAGTTTTGGCGTTGCTCTGCGGTGGTTGCTTCGCCCGTCAGTATATGATCGCTCACGGTGCAGATCACTAGTGCTTTCTTTCCCAAACGTGCAGCGTTCATGTATAGTGCAGGAGCTTCCATCTCGTCAGCCAGTACACCCATCTTCGTCCAATTGGCCTTACGCGGATCTTCGCTGTAGAATACGTCGGCCGAGAACACATTACCTACGTGGTAGGTATAACCGAATTTCTCGCATGCATCAGCAGCCTTACGTGCCAATTGGAAATCTGCTATCGGAGCAAAATGACCGCCCAGGTCATACTGTTGTGCGTAGTTACTGTCGGTGCAGCTTCCTAGAGCTATCACTAGGTCGCCCAGATGAACACTCATCTGACGAGCACCACACGAACCAACGCGAATAATGGTCTCTACATCATAGAAATTGAACAATTCATACGTGTAGATACCGATGGACGGAATACCCATACCATGGCCCATTACCGATACTTCTTTTCCTTTGTACATGCCTGTGTAGCCGAACATATTGCGTACACTGGTCACCATTTTCGGGTTCTCCAGAAAACGCTCTGCCATCAGTTTTGCGCGAAGCGGGTCACCCGCCATAATCACTGTCTTTGCGATTTCGCCGTACTGCGCACCAATGTGCGGAGTAGGGCATTGATTTTTTGCCATAATTGTTTTGTGTTTTTTGTGGTTAATATTTTGTTTTCAATTTTTAAATCTTAAATTTGCAATCTTCACTACGGCTCTAGCCGTTCATCTTATACCATTCTATAGCTTTCGCTAGATCTTCCGGTGTGTCAATACCGATTGTCTCTATATTGGTCACGCCCACGCGGATCTTGTATCCGTTCTCCAACCAGCGCAGTTGTTCCAGACTCTCTGCTTGCTCCAGTGGAGTAGGGGCCAGTTTGGTTATCTCTTGCAGCACGTCCGCACGATAGGCATACATGCCTATGTGGCGGTAGAACTGACCTTTCTTCAGCCAATCTTCTTTCTCCACGCCGCGCAGATAAGGAATCACGCTTCGCGAGAACATCAGCGCTTCACCTGTCGTCTTGCTCCATGCTACCTTAGGTGTATTCGGATTCTCCAGGTCTGCCAACGTATCTTTCTCCGTGTATGGTCTAACTAGCGTGGCGATGTCTGTCGGGCAATGTTCTCCATCGTAATCCTCCGGAAAACACTCCATCAACGCTTGTATCTGTTCTGGGCGAATAAATGGTTCATCGCCTTGTATATTCACAATCACAGTGTCCTGGTCATTCTGCTCACGCCATGTGGGAGTGGTTATCGCCATATAGGCTTCCAGACAACGCTCTGTGCCGCATCGGTGGTCCGGACGAGTCATCACTACTTTTCCTCCAAAGCCCTCCACCGCATCGTAGATGCGTTCGTCGTCTGTGGCTACCACAACCGTATCAAGCGCTTTCACGGCTTGCTCATACACACGGTGAATCACCATTTTGTGGCACAGGTCGGCCAGTGGCTTTCCTGGAAACCGAGTAGACGCATAACGCGCAGGGATAATTCCAATATATTTCATCTCTATCTAAATTTTCAATCTACAATTTTCAATTCTCAATTTACAAATCGCCGCTTTCTACTTTAGAAAGCAAGTTAATCGCTCCTTCTATCGTCTTCACATTGTGTATCGAGGCATAACGCCTACCTGTTTTCTGACCCTTTTTGTCACGTTCTTCTGCCAGCAGACAACGCTCTGGGCGACTGATGGCATATTGCACTATCTTGCCGAAGGCTTCCGACTGCCAATATGCATCGCGTTTCTGAACGAAGTACAGTGTCATCCGCTCTTGTTTCAGTAGTATCTTCTCTATGCCCAATCGGCAACATAGCCATCTTAGTCTAACTACCGAAAGCAATTCTTCTGCTTCTTGCGGCAGTGGCCCGAAGCGGTCTACCAGCCGTTTGCGAAAATCTTGCATTTGTTGCTCGCTGTGCAGACTGTCTAATTCTCGGTATAGCGTGATTCGCTCACTGATGTTCTCGATATAATCATTTGGAAAACATATGGGCAAATCGGTCTCCAGTTGCGCATCATTGCACCATAGGTGCTTTTCATCATTGAGCGACGCAGTCGCGCTCATTTCATCATTGAGTGGCTCTGCCACGCTCATTTCTTCTTTCAACTCCTCCACCGCCTCATTCAGTATGCGCTGATAAGTCTCGTAACCCAGGTCGGCAATAAATCCCGACTGTTCAGCGCCTAGCAGATTTCCCGCTCCACGAATATCCAGATCTTGCATCGCCAGATTAAATCCCGCACCTAGTTCGGCAAACGTGCTCAGTGCTTCCAGTCGCCTCCGTGCATCTTCCGTCAGCAGTTCTTTGTCTGGCGCAATCAAGTAGCAATACGCTTTTCTGTTGCTTCGTCCCACGCGCCCTCTCAACTGATGCAGATCGGCTAGTCCGTATTGCTGCGCCGAGAAAATCAAAATTGTATTTACGTTAGGTATGTCAACGCCCGACTCGATTATCGTGGTCGAAATCAGTATGTCGTAGTCGTAGTTGATAAACGCTTCTAGCCGCTCTTCCATCTCATCTGCAGGCAGTTGGCCGTGTGCAATCACGATGCGTGCTTCCGGACACAAGGCATGAATCCTGTGCTCTATGCGTGGCAACATTTCTATGCGGTTGTTCACGATAAACACTTGCCCGTTTCTGCTCATCTCTAGTTCGATGGCTTCGCGAATAATATCTTCGTCGTCCAGTGTTATCAGTTCTGTTTGTACAGGATAACGATTGGCCGGCGGAGTCGTCATTACGCTTAAATCACGCGCACCGAGTAGCGAGAACTGCAATGTACGCGGTATAGGTGTCGCGGTTAGGGTCAGTACATCAATGTTCGCGCGCAGACTCTTCAGTTTCTCCTTTACGGCTACGCCGAATTTCTGCTCTTCGTCTATGATTAGCAATCCTAGGTCGTGCCATTTGACGCTTTTCCCGACTATCTTATGGGTGCCAATCAGTATGTCTATTTTTCCTGCTTCCAGGTCGACCAGCAGTTCTTTCGTCTCTTTGGCGGACTTCAGGCGACTCAGGTATTCTATCCGTACGGGTAGGTTCGCCATTCGTTCGCGGAACGTGTTGTAGTGTTGCAGGGCTAGGACAGTCGTCGGAACGAGTACGGCCACTTGTTTGCCGTCCGTCGCTACTTTTAGTGCCGCACGCATCGCCACTTCTGTCTTGCCGAATCCCACGTCTCCGCAAACTAGTCGATCCATCGGCATCGGACTCTCTAGGTCACGTTTAACATCTGCGGTCGCTTTCGCTTGGTCGGGCGTATCTTCGTAGAGGAACGAAGCTTCCATCTCATGTTGTATATATCCGTCTGGCGAGTACGCAAAGCCTTTTTGTTGCTTACGCGTAGCGTACAAGCGGATTAAGTCACGCGCAATGTCCTTTACTTTGTCTTTGGTCCGCTCTTTTAGCCTCTCCCACGCACCACTGCCCAGTCGCGCTATCGTGGGCTCTGAACCCTCGCGACCTTTGTATTTGCTGATACGGTGTAGGTTGTGAATACTCACGAATACATTCGCTCCGTCGCGGTAGTTCAGTTTGATCATCTCCTGTGGCCTACCGTTTACAGGCGTCGTTACGAGTCCGCCAAATCGAGCTATACCGTGGTCCGAGTGAACGACGTAATCACCTATCCTTAATTGGTTTATCTCGCGCAGCGTAATGATGGCTTTACCGCGTCGGGCATTCTCACTCGCCATCGATACTCGGTGGTAACGCTCGAATATCTGATGGTCGGTGTAGCAGCATATTTTCAGCCCGTGGTCCACAAAGCCCTCATGCAGCGTCGAGTTGATGCCAATAAATTTCTCTTGACTCTCGACTCTCGACTCTTGACTTTCGACTATCGGCTCTTCGCTTTCTGCGTTAAAGATGGCGGAAAGGCGGTCCAACTGCTTCTTCTGCTCCGCCAGAATATAGATTTTGTATCCGTCCTCTATATGTCGGCGTATGTCTTCTGTCAGTAGGTCAAACTGCTTGTGGAAGATCGGTTGTGGCACTGTGTCAAAGTTCACTTGCTCGTACTTGTCCAGACTGCTTTTCTCCGCAATCTCAAGCGTACGCTTTTTTTCCAATAGGTCCTTCCAGTTAGTCTCCTTCCCTTTAGGGTGAAGAGCTTCGCTCGATCGAGCGTCCAGTGGACGGTCGTAGAACATTGTTGGGGTAGGCCCATTCTCCAACTTAAAGTTGACTATCCGCCAGTCGTTGCTTACCCACACAAAATCTTCACTCAGATAGTCCACTAAGCCGCTCATCCGCTCATCCCCTAATCCGGTCGTCCCTCCTATTATTTCTACCTTTTCAACGCGAGATTTGGATAGTTGGTCTTCTATGTCAAAAGTACGAATCGACTCAATCTCATCCCCAAAGAAATCCAAGCGATACGGGTCGTCGTGGCTATAACTGTAGATATCTACTATTCCTCCGCGGATGGCGTATTGACCGGGCTCAAACACAAAGTCCACACGCTCAAACCCTAATTCTGCCAACTGATTCCCAATCTCAGAGATCTGCACTTCCTGACCGGTCTTCAGACTGAAACTGTTTTCTTCCAGTTCTTTCGGACTCGGCACTTTCTCCGCCATCGCCTCTGGATACGTCACCACGATTAGCCCTTTCGCCTCTCGCCTTTCGCCTTTTAGTGCACTCAGGCACTCCATCCTCTGTATCTCCGCCGCCTCATCGGTCGTACGTCTTTTCTTCGCCGCAGGAAAGTAATATACGCTTGCCTCTTTCGTCTTTTGACTATCGTCTATCGCCTCTCGCCTCTCGCCTTTCGCCTTTAGATCCCCGTACATATACCGTGCGGCTTCTTCATTGTCCATCACTATGAACAACGGCTTTTCCAGCGCTTTCAGCATCAACGCTCTCGCACTCGCATGCAATCCGCTGATGAGTAGATGTTTTCCAACCTCCCCTCCTTTTAGGGTGAAGGGCTTTGCCCGATTGGAGGTCCAGTGGACGTCCATAGAACCTCCAGGGGTAGGCCCCTTTCCTATCTCGCTTCGCACCTTTCTTATCTCTGGATGCTCCGCGAACAATCGTTGTAAATCATCTATCTCCACCTGTGCGCGCATAAAAAGCGTGCAAAAGTACAACAAAAAATTTGAATTACCAAATAATTTGGAAAAAAAATGAGTTGTGCTCGCATAAATGAATGGTTTTTCCGGATTATTTGGAGTTCGCTAAATATAGCGAATGTACTTATGCAAATGAGCAAATCAGACTGGCGACAGACTAACGACAGACTATCGGAATGGGGTAGATACCTGGTCAATATCTGATAATCACGTATCCTACTCGTGCCTATAATATACTTTGTATATTATCCCGTGATTTTGAAAATATGCTATTTTTGTGGCTACAAATCGAAACTTTTGCAGTCGGTTTTGCTTTCAAATCTTAAAATTTAACACAATAATCGAAATATTTCGAAAACAAAGCGAATGGACTTGTGCACTTCATTGCAAACTGCCTTTCGCAATTCGTAATCTGCACATAATCAGCAGCATACAAACTAAATAAAATGTTCGATTTTAAACATTACGAAACTCCGAAATCTAAACAAAAGTAACAATATTCTTAAAAACATATTATTTTATTTTATAAAATGTTTGGATTATTGTACTTTTGCACCGAAATCTTCAAAACACGGGTTTCGAAACCCTCAAAAAAAGGAGATTACCCAACATGAAAATTTAACCCATCCGGATACAATGAAACGAAATCTTACTCACTTTTATTGTCTTACTCACTTAACACGTTCTAACATGCTCATGTCCCATTCAGACAAGTCACGTTCCAACATGCACCTTTTTCGTGTCCTTTTCACTTCGGCACTCCTCTTTCTGTGCTCTCTAACTTCCTTTGCAAATATCTATACTATTGAAGGAGAATGCACTGATTGGGATGAGAAGTCAATGACAATTAGTGATGGAGGGTTCTATGAATACTATGGACCTATTTCAACAATATGGAATGACTTTTCTGTATCGGATGGTGTTCATACTTATGGTGCTACTTGTGTGAGAAGTGGGTTTAATGAAACGGACGTGCTGATTGAAAATGCAGGGGATTTAGCTTATGTAGATAATGCGGGCACTTCATATTATATTATTGTTTGGTATCCTAATACCGCGATGAATTCTAATAACTATCCTGCTATATGTGCGTCAACTTCTCTCCCTGCTGAAATCGTTCCTTGTTCTGCACCAAATCATGTGGATGTGTCTGGCGGTTATCATTTCTTCCCGGGTGAAACTATTTTACTAACTGCTCAGGCGTACTCTTCTGCGGGTACAGGCGATCCTATTACATCTGGAGTCTCCTATCAGTGGCAAAAATATATAGGAAGTGCATTCGCAGATATAGTGGGCGCGACAGATGCAATATATACCAAGGTTAATGCAACGGCAGAAGATGCTGGTCAGTATCGTTGTATTGCAACTACTGGCGAGGGATGTTCTACTCCAAGTGCGGCAACTAAAGATGCTGCGTTTAAAGTAAAATGTCTCCAACTGTACGTGTATTGGGATGACAATTCCGATAAATGCAATTTGGCTTTCACAAAGGTAGATGCAACTCATGCCACGGCAACTGTGTTCTTGGAGAATAGTTCTTATACCTATCATTTTAAAGTAACTGATGGGCAAAATAACTGGTGGGGTAAGAGTGCGACATTTACTAGTAATAATTGTACTGATAGGAGTTTGAATTCTAATAATTATTGTGGTCTAACTACGACTAAAGCCGCCACATATACCTTCACTCTTACCTTCAATGCAGGTTTAACTTCATTTAAAATGACTGTAACATACCCGAGCTCGGATCAAGCAGCGGGGTATGACCTCTATTTCGCGAATGATCAGCGTCAATGGGATGCTACAAAAATATACTACCGTATAGGCCATGGTACCTATAACAATAAGTACCAAATGTCAAAAGTGAATGGTACTGCAAATTTGTTTAAGGTTACAACTGCATCATGGAATGGTTTCGATGCATGGCACATAGCAAATAATGCCGGTTGGGATGGAACAAATAATTCCGTTTATCGAACATATACGAATAATGATCAGTACTCTATCACTAATGCAGTACGCTTTGAAGGCGCTCCTGTGCCTTCTACTGGTTGGACGGTGATTCCGGGTAATGACCATTCTACTGGTGGTGACCCAATCAATAATAACTGTGAATTCTATTCCTTTACCACGGTTCCGGGTATGTGGACACACAATGTATCCATTACACCGCCCACTTATGGGACACTTACTATAAATTATGTGGATGTGTCAGGATCCGCTCAAGCATTCAGTTCTGGTAATAGGGATTTGGCCCATACATGCATTATTACAGTAACAGCTGTCCCTGGAATGGGCTATGCTGATCCTGCTGTCATATACATAAATGGTGTCGCTCACGGCAATCGCGATCCATTTGTGTTGACGGAAGATGCAGTAGTTTCTGCCCTATTCGAACCAGCTGTATACACTGTAACTTTGAATACCAACGGAGGAACAATCAACTCTGGAAATGTAACTAGCTATACCTACGGAGTAGGTGCGACACTTCCAACTGATGTGACCAAATCCGGAAGTTATATTTTTGCTGGATGGTATGATAATGCTGGCTGCACGGGAAGTGCGGTTACCGAAATCTCCACAACCGATACAGGTAATAAAACTTATTGGGCAAAATGGGATGCGGTAACAATCGTAGATATCCCGGGAACAGTCAACAAAGGCAATGTGTACACCTATAGCGCAGATATGACTTGGTATGGCGCTAACAACGAATACTTCAATATTGGAGATGGAGACCATCCAAACCTTGATAGGTGGGTGGAATGGGTTGTTAACCTAACCCTACAAGGCAACTATATAGTTACGGAAGAATATTCTTGTCCTAATGGTCATAGAGTTTTGCTGGAATTGTTAGATGCGGGCAGAAATGTAGTGGCAAGTTACGAAACTCCAAGAACTGAAAATTTTGAAGGAGAAACAACTTACGCTACGATGTGGGACCTAAATTCAGTTCCAACAGGTGTTTATACGTTGCGCTTAAGGAATGTTTATAACCACTCACAACCCAAAGAGAAGAGTTTCACGTTCACACATGCAGGTTTGAGCGTTACCTATACAAAAGTGCCAAATCAAACTTTGTATGGTAGAGATGGCGATGCTAGTAGAGCTTATGGCGAAATTGGCGAACCAACTACCGTGACAACTTCCGGCATTGCAATTGGGGCATCAGTCGATTCCACAGGTAATGTGTTGACTATCGGAGATGTTACCATTGTTGCTCCGGATAGTGTACGTGGCATCTTGTATAATATTCCCGCAACTGGTGGTGGAGTAGTGCCTCCGTCTGGTTGTGACTGGCGTTTCCGCTGTTGGAGAAATCTTCCGGCAACGATAACTGGCGATATTAGCAATATAGAGGCCGTTTATTACCCCACATTTAATGTAGATTACAATACGAATGGTGGAACAATCAATGACCCGAAACCATACACAACTTGGTACGAATATACAGGTTTGGAGGCGGATCAAGTTTCTCTGCCACAAGATGTTACTAAACCGGGATATATGTTCGCAGGGTGGTATCAACAGTCTACGACACAGTTGTTTATGTACCTTACATGTAACTACTATGGTGATTATTCTAAAGGTGCAAGTTGTCATTCTGATGATTGTGACTATCGTTTGAAAGCGCATTGGGTTTTGCCTTGCGACGAACCACAAACTATCTCCAAGGTTACGATTACAGGCTCTGGTACCTCCAATTATACCTACGAGGGTTACAACAACAAAGAATATGCTGGCACCCCAGTCGTTTCTGTGGGCTCTTATTCGGCAACCTTCGATGGTAAGATTGGCTATCAGTTGCAAGCTGCTAATGACATCGTCTTCGCAACTATCAAGACTGGAACTACTTTCCGCGTAGGTGATCATATCTATGTGTATATAACCGAAAAAAATACAACTCGTACTTTAGATGGTGGTTCTAATACAAACCTTCTTACCCTTTATTACGGAACGGGTGCGGGCGATGCTCATGTGTTGGTGAACCTTAAAATACCACCACAGACTACTCCTGAGGAATGGAGAGGCGTATATTCTTATACCCTTGACGCAGATGACGTGCTTGAGATGACTGAAGCAGGTGCGACCGGTGTCGGTGTTTGGCGTGATGCAACAAATGGAGAGAATCCGTGTATCTATAGTGTGGAAATCACTGGTTGTCGTGACCTTATCTTTGATAATAACGATGGAGACCATTTGTGGAGTAATCCGGCCAACTGGGCTCCAACTTACACCGAGATTCCTTCTTACTATCAGGCTACGCGTATTATCCAACCATGTACCGTGGATATCGCGGATGCACATGCCAAAGTGGTAAAACTCTGTACAGATCTTGCAGGTCATGAAGGTCGTCTGACTATCAATGCAAATGCAGCACTCGAAGTAACGCAACAGATTAGCGAAGTACATGGTATTGATTACAACACGCTCTACGATGTTGCTCCGGAGAATATTATCGTTAAATCCAATGCGTCTAACCAAGGTGCTTTAGCACATGGCTACGATGGTAGTTTCGCTACGCACGCTACTATTGAGCAGTATGCACGCGGTTCTGGTTATCTGGGCGGAGGAAATCCTACTTGGCAATATGTGGGTGTTCCGTTCAGCGACGTAAACAACGCCATGGAGCATTACTATGGCTCTGAGATGTGCCGTTGGATTGAAAATACAACGGGAAATGCAGGCACCAACTGGTCGTACGTAGCTAAGACTGGCGAACAGGTTGTTCCGTTCCAAGGTTATGCGCTCACCAATCCTTCTGCTAAGACCTTTACCAACCAGGGAACGCTCGTTTCTTCTACCGACCAGACGCTTACTCTTACTTGTGCAGGCACAACCGGTTATACTGGCTGGAATATGTTTGCTAACAGCTGGATGGCGCCAATCAATATCGAGAAATTCGAGGATGCAGACTTTGGAGATAATGTCCAAAAGACCGTTTACCTCATGAATACGGGTATTAACAATGGTCAGCAAGCAGATTTCCCGAACTATGAATCGTCAACGGGTTCTGCTGGACAATATGTGGCTGTTCCAATCCATACGGCTGCTGTTATGGGTTCGAACAAGTTTATTGCTCCAATGCAAGGATTCTATCTGGTAACAGAGGCAGCTTCTACAGTTACGCTCAGATACGATTTGGTTCGCAATTCTGAGCATACGGCATTGTCTGTTCTCCCGAACCGCGCGCCGCGTTATGCTGAGCAGAGCGAAGCAGAGCTGATGCCACGACTCAGAATTGACGTAACAGGAAGTCGTTTCGCCGACCGACTCTATGTCCTTGAGAACACTAACCAAACCAATGCGTTCGACAATGGTTGGGATGGTTACAAGATTGAGGGCGAAGATTATGCTCCGCAACTCATGACTCGTACGGGCGACTTAGATCTCGCAGTCGACGTATCTCCTGCTTTCGATGGCAAGCAGATTGCTTTCCGAGCAGGCGAGGATACTGAATATACGCTCCATTTCTCTACTACGGAGAATGGACTGGTTCTGCGCGACTTGGTTACTGATGTCGTTACGCCAATCGAGGATGGTGGTACTTACCATTTCTTCGCTTCCAACCGCGAATCAGCTATCCGCTTCGTCATAGGCGATAATCGCCAAGTGCCTACCGGGTTCGACGAGCAATCGGTTCTCACTTCCGACCAAATCTTCTCGCTCTCGGTTTATACCGCTGACGGACGATTGGTTCTCCGCCGTACGAGCGACTTCGACGATCCGTTACTCCTACCACAGTCAGGGGTGTATATCTTCTATATGCAAACCACTGAGGGAGTGAAAATCCAGAAAATAACATTCTAAATCAGACGAGGAAACTACGATGATGAAACGAACTATCATATTTGCCCTTCTCGCCTTTGGAATGTTACGGTCGGCCAGCGCGCAAATCACGCAACCGGCAACCATAGGCGATATGCCAAGAGCGCAGATTGGACAAGTTAACAACAATGTGCTGCTCAACCACGCACAGGCGCGCAATAGTAATATAGGTGTCAGCCATGCGGCTCAGCAACCTGTTGCTACTATGCAAGGCACAGTCTTTAGCAACGATTTGTTTGGCAAGAAACGCTACCGCGTTGCTTCTGGCAACCTTGCGCAAGCAAATTGTGGCGCCGTTAGCGAGAGTTACAATAGTTTTGTTAGTATGTCCGCTTATCAGGATATTTCCGTTGCTAATATTGGTGCAGGCTTTGCTACACCGCGCAAGGGCATCGGTCCACCGCCACCAACGCCGGATCCTGATAATCCACATATTCTGCCTATTGGCGATGCATGTTGGTGGTTGCTTTTGTTGGCTGTCGGTTATGCTGCGCTAACCATCTATCGCCGCCGTAAAAACGCGTAAAATAGCCAAAAGCACAAGTTTTTTGACTAAAAAATGCAAAAATATTTGCGTATCTCAAAAATTATTTGTACTTTTGCACCGTGAAATTGAACGAGGGGACCCGAAAAGGTTCCCTCGCTCGCATAAAATAGTGTCATTATGCTAAACCAACAGGACCTACAAAATTGGATCAACGAGCGCCTCGCCGGCACAGATTATCAGCTCATAACGCTTTCTGTTTCCGCTCAAGACGATATTCTCGTCGAGATTGATTGTCTTACTGGAGTAGATGTGGATTTCTGTGCCGAACTCAATCGCTTCCTGATAGGGAAGATTGAGCAATGGGCTGCCTCAAAAAGCTTAGGCGAAATCGATTATTCGTTGGAGGTTGGTTCTGTTAGTTTGACCGAACCGTTCAAATCCAAGATCCAGTTCCTGAAGAATCTTGGCCATGATGTCGAATTGCTCGTCGATGGCAAGAAATTGCGCGGACAGTTAATTTCGGTAGATGAGGATACATTCTCTGTTGATATAGAGGAAAAAGTTGCTGTGGAAGGCCGTAAACGCAAAGAAACGCAACTGGTTACCTACACTTGGCGCTATGACCAACCTAAATACGTCAAATATGATTTAAAAATATAGTATAACTTTTTAACCCCTCTTAGCTGGTTGAGAGGAGCCTTCCAAGATAGTGAGGACTGCTGGCGAAGTGATAGTCCGAACTAAGAGCGGGGGCATCTGAGGACTTAATGACGATCAGATCGTCAGTCCGTGTCCGAGGATAGCCAGCAGCGAATGGCAACAAAACAAGAGTCAATCAATATGGTTGACATTTTTAGAGAATTCAAAGATTTCAAAAGCATTGACCAGCAAACTTTGATGAATGTACTGGAGGATTCGTTCCGCAATGTGATTGCTAAGATGTATGGAACGGATGCCAACTACGATGTTATTATCAACCCAGACAAAGGTGACTTGGAAATCTACCGCAATCGTCTGATTATGGAGGATGACGATGTGGCTAATCCGGAGACCCAAATCTCGCTTAGCGAAGCACGTCAGCTTGATGACGAAGCGGAAGTAGGTGAGGAAATTACTGATAAAGTTGATTTCAGTTCCTTCGGACGTCGTATGATTCTCAATCTTCGTCAAACTTTGGCTTCTAAGATTCTCGAACTTCAAAAGGAGAACCTCTATCTCAAATATTCGGATATGCTCGGCCAGATTGTTTCTGGCGAACTCTATCAGGTTTGGAAAAAAGAGATGCTTCTGCTCGATGACGAAGGCAATGAGCTTTATCTGCCGCGCCAAAACCAAATACCAACCGATTTCTATCGCAAGGGTGAGGTCGTTCGCGCCGTGGTAGTTCAGGTGGACAATAAGAATCAAAATCCGAAGATCATTCTCTCGCGAACTAGCCCATTGTTCTTGCAACGTCTCTTCGAACAAGAAATTCCTGAGGTGAAAGAAGGACTTATCTCTATCAAGAATATTGCTCGTATTCCTGGAGAACGTGCCAAGGTGGCTGTTGAGTCTTTCGACGATCGTATTGATCCGGTAGGTGCTTGTGTAGGCGTTAAGGGCGCACGTATCCACGGTATCGTTCGCGAACTCCGCAACGAGAATATTGATGTCATCAATTATACCAAGAATATCAAACTTTATATCCAACGTGCTCTTGCACCGGCTAAGATATCTTCCATGGAGATTGACGAGGAGAACAAGGCTGCTAAGGTTTATCTCCAACCGGACGAGGTTTCGTTGGCTATCGGTAAGGGAGGTTTCAATATCAAATTAGCGTCCATGCTTACCGGTTACCAGATTGACGTTTATCGTGAGATGGACGAGCAAGATCTCGACGATATCTATTTGGACGAATTCAATGACGAAATCGATCAGTGGGTTCTCGATGCACTCAAGGCTATCGGACTCGATACAGCCAAAGATGTGCTGGCTAAGAGCAAAGAAGAACTTCTCCAACAAACAGATCTTGAGGAGGAGACCATCGACGACGTTTTGCGTATACTCGCCGCCGAATTTGCAAACGATTAATACTAACCATAAAATACAATTCTATGGCGATTAAAGTAATAAAAGCCTGTAAAGAACTGAACATCGGCATGTCCACGCTGACTGCCTTTTGCGAGAAGCACGGTCATCCTATCGAGGCGGACCCTAATGTCCGTATCGATGACGACTTGTTCCTCTTGCTTGCAAAGGAATTCAACAAGGATATGGCCATCAAACTAGAGGCTGACCGTCAAGCGGCCGAACGCCAAGAGCGTGCGGCTGCGCCTACGCTGACCGTCGAGCACAAAGAGCCTGCACACATTGAGACTTCTGTACCTCAACCTAAAGTGATAGGCAAAATCGATCTCGAGGCAGAGAAGAAGGCGAAAGCAGAAGCTGCTCAGAAGGCGAAGGAAGAGGCCGAACGCGCAAAGGCGGAGGCTGAGGCTGCGAAAAAAGCAGCAGAGGAAGCCCGACAAGCCGCAGAGGCTGCTCGCGAAGCTCAGGCCAAAGAGGCAGAACAACCGGCAGAACCGAAAAAACAAGAAGTGTTCTCTCTGGGCAAACCCGAGTTGAAGAATGCTCCGAAAGTAGTTGGTAAAATCGATCTCGATTCTATCGACACTTCTACACGTCCTGCCAAGAAGAGCAAGGAACAGAAACGTAAAGAACGTGAAGAACGTCAGCAAGCTCAACAGGCTCAGCAGCAAGCTGCTGCAGAACGTCGCAAACGCGAGCGTATCAAGGGTGGAGCAGCTAAGGTGGATCCTAACGACAAACGTAATCAGACCGGTAAGGGCAACAAGGGCAAGAAGATTCAGCCACGCGAAGCTACTCAGGAAGAGGTTGAACGCGCTTTGAAGGAGACTCTCAATCGTCTGCAACAACCTAAGGGCAAGAGCAATGCTTCTAAATACAAACGTGAACGCCGTGAGCAAGAACGTGAGAAGCATGAACTTGAGATAATGGAGGCACAGGAGCAATCTAAAGTGCTAAAATTGACCGAGTTTGTTACCGCTAACGATTTGGCTAATATGATGAATGTACCGGTCAACAAAATTATCGGTACTTGTATGTCGTTGGGACTCTTCGTTTCTATCAACCAGCGTCTTGACGCTGAGACCATCAATCTGGTAGCAGAGGAGTTCGGTTTTCAAACCGAATATGTGGCTGCACATGTGGTAGAAGAAATCAATGCTGACGAAGTAATCAACGATGCGGATATGGAACCGCGTTGCCCGATTATTACGGTCATGGGTCACGTCGATCACGGTAAGACTTCGTTGCTCGACCATATTCGTAATGCCAACGTGATTGCCGGCGAGGCGGGTGGTATCACCCAGCACATCGGTGCATATAATGTTAAACTCAAGAATGGTCAGCATATCACGTTCCTCGATACTCCTGGTCACGCAGCCTTTACCGCTATGCGTGCCCGTGGTGCTAAGGTGACTGATATAGCTATCATCATTGTGGCGGCCGACGATGCTGTCATGCCACAAACTATTGAGGCTATCAACCACGCACAGGCTGCAGGTGTGCCGATGATATTCGCTATCAACAAAGTTGATAAACCGGGCGCTAATCCTGATAAGATTCGTGAACAACTCTCCAATATGAATATCCTTGTCGAGGATTGGGGTGGTAAGTACCAGTGCCAAGAGATTTCTGCGAAACATGGTACAGGTGTGTACGAACTATTGGAGAAAGTGTTGCTCGAGGCAGAATTACTAGAACTGAAGGCCAATCCAAAACGTCGTGCTAAAGGTTCTGTCATTGAGTCTTCGCTTGACAAAGGTCGTGGCTATCTGGCTACTCTCTTGGTGCAAGATGGTACACTCCATATGGGAGATATCGTTCTCGCGGGAACCTATCACGGTCGTATCAAGGCTATGTTCAACGAGCGTGGCCAAAAGATTACCGAGGTTCATCCGGGCGAACCGTGTTCCATCCTTGGCTTAAATGGTGCTCCGCAGGCGGGTGATGAATTCAACGTATTACCTACCGAGCAAGAGGCACGCGACATCGCTACCAAACGCGAACAACTTCAGCGCGAGCAGTCTATCCGCACGAAGAAGCATATTGGTCTTGAGGAAATCGGTCGCCGTATGGCTATTGGTGACTTCAAGGAACTTAATGTTATCGTTAAGGCCGATGTGGATGGATCTGTTGAAGCAATCAAGGACTCGCTCATCAAACTCTCTACAGAGAATATTCAGGTCAATGTTATCCATGGCGCAGTTGGTGCTATTAGTGATAGCGATGTTATGTTGGCTGCGGCTTCCGATGCCATGATCGTCGGCTTCAATGTCCGTCCTACTGGCACGGCGCGCAAGATGGCGGAAACCGAAGAAGTGGATATCCGAATCTATTCCATCATCTATGATGCTATCAACGAACTCAAGGACGCTATGGCTGGTATGCTCTCGCCTGAGGTGAAAGAGGAAATCACAGCTACGCTCGAGGTTCTGCAGACCTTCCATATCTCCAAGGTGGGCACTATTGCAGGCTGCATCGTACGTGAGGGTAAGATCAAACGAGGCAACAAAGTACGCGTTATTCGTGACGGTATCGTTATTAAGACGGCCGAGTTGGCTTCGCTTAAGCATGTTAAGGATGATATCAAGGAGGCAGGCGTTAATACCGAATGTGGTTTGAGCCTGAAGGCCTACGACGATTTGCAAGTAGGTGATATCCTCGAGTCATTCGAAGAAATTGAAGTAGCAAAAACTTTGTAATATGAAAAAGCACATTCTTTTATTAGCAGCGGTGGCCATGAGCCTTACCGGTTGCTGGACTAGTATTCACACGGTTGCTCCTACTACGGAGTACGTAGCACCGGTTACTACTGTCTATACGACACAAGTAACTACCCCGACACCTAAAGTGACCACAACAACTACTGTTACGGTTACTTCATTCAACAACGATTGGTCATTCTATCTCGATCTTCAAGCAGTTGGCGCAGCTTTCGCTGAGGCTAACACGGTGGAAGAGTTCGAGCGTCTGCTCAACTCCAGTCGCTATATGATCAACAACCTTGATCTTAATCGCGATGGATATATCGATTATCTGCGTGTTTTGGAGACTTATCAAGGCTATCGCCACGTGTTCCTTATTCAGGCTTGCTTGGCTCCATCTGTATTCCAAGATGTGGCTACGCTGATTGCTGAGTGGCGTTCCGATCGTCTCTATGTAGAGGTTATCGGTGATCGCTATATCTATGGTTACAACTACGTAGTACGTCCTGTCTTTGTACAACGTCCTCCGTTGTGGACAGTGTTTGGCCGTCCTCACTACAACCCATGGTTCTCGCCTTACCACCACGGCCATTTCCCGTCTCACTATCAGTATCTGAAGCCGATTTATTTGAATCACTATCAGGCGTATATCAATACGTACATGCACAATCACCACTACTGCCACCACTGCGATTATCCGCAGCAACCGTATTGGGATGGTTATACGCATATGACAGACCAACATCGCCGTCACGATTATCAGGATAAGCATCCTAATGATTCGTTCGATCAGCGTGTTACACACCAACTGACAGCTAATGGCTCGGGTGTGACGGTTCGCAATGCAGGTGAGTTGCGCAATGAGACTCAACGTCAGCAGTCGTCTTCTCGCGAAGGTTCTTCTGCTTCGTCCGGTACATCGTCTAGAACTTCTTCTACATCTTCAACCACGTCGTCTCCGAGCCGTACAACCGGTACCTCGACAACTTCGACACAGACTAGCGGAACTTCTACTCGTACATCCCAGACATCTCAGACTTCCCAGACTGCATCCCAGAAGCCGTCGTCTTCTACTGTTACACGTCAGCCTTCATCGGCCCAGACTGGCTCTGCACAGTCTACATCGCGTCAACAGACCACCACTCAGACTACGTCTTCTAGTTCATCTTCACGTTCTTCGCAGACCTCGTCTCAGCAGTCAACGGTTAATCGCCGGCCTTCTACTAGCGTCTCTACGCGTGTGAATACCAATGGTTCAACTCGTACTACTATCAAGCAGACTAATGAACAAGGCAAGACAACAACGGTACAACGTACTTCTACTCCTGTGAATCAGCAACGTACAACTAGCTCGCAGTCTTCTTCGAGCAGCCAACGTTCTGGTAGTTCGTCGTCCTCATCTTCATCAGGTTCACGAACCTCAGGTGGTAGTAGTAGTGGCTCCAGTACTCGTAGATAAAAAATAAACGCGCTCTTCAAAGCGCGTTTATTTTTGTTATATCCGTTCCAGACATTGCAATCGGATCCAACCCTGATTACTTCCGACGCGGATATTGCACCATTCGCCGATGGTCTCGCGGATAGTGACCTTCGTCCCCTCATGGACGGTGAATAGGTCAGTTCCTGAACGGTCAGGAGCTGACTTTGCATTGACGATACCCTGAGTGATGATAGCCTCGTTGCGCAACGTATCGCGTCGATGGAGCGAAACGGTGTTGAGCCCTGCAACGATAGAGAAGAGTAGGGCAATCCAGGCAATATGGAAAGCGCTCTTGCGGACACCAACTGCGCTTGCTAGCAGGAAGAGCAATAACGCTACGAGCATGAGCAAGAAGAGACCTACTGACAGCCACATCCATGTTTGCTCGCTCAGACTATTGCGCACGGCACGAGCCCAAGCCGAAACAAAGAAATCCTGTTCTGGTATATTGTCGGTAATGCGGCTTTGGGCGAACTTCAGGTTGTATTTCGCATCCGGATAATTAGGGCGCAAACGCAGTGCCCGCTCGTAGCATAGGATAGCTTGCGCCAATTCGCCTTGTTTGTAGCGCACGTTTCCGAGATTATAATAGACTTGGGCATCTGGTTGCTCGTCCAAGATGGCTTGGTAGAGCGTGGCTGCATCGTCGTAGCGTCCTTCTGCATAAGCCGCATTAGCCTCGTCGAAAGGCGTCTGCGCATTGGCGCAAAGTGCAATAACCAATAGGCATTGACAAATTACAAATATCTTTTTCATATTCTCTGGTCCTCAAGATTGTTAATCAATTGTGTAGTAGCGCGATATAGGTCGTCCATCGCATGGTCAGTGCTAGGCGCATAGCGTGCAAACTCAGCCGTCGAAAGCACATCTTTCACTTCGCCAATCAGACTGTCGCTGACGCCCTTGCTGCTGAGCAGTTGCGCGATATTGTCTTTGTTCAGTTCGGCTGTGGGAATACTGAGACGGTCGCTCAGGTACGTCCAGGCTGCTTGCTCGATCGCTGCGTAGAACGCGTCCTTATTATTACCCTTGAGTGCCACAGCAGCAGCTTTTAGCCGTTTCTGAGCCACTTTATTTGCATGTTTATATTTGACGCGTGTGATGTCCGCATTCTCTCTAATCTGCTTGCGCAGCACAATCAGCACTATACCTGCAATCAGCAGAGGCAGAACATAGCACAACCATAGGAATTGGTAATCGATGATTTGTGCTTTGCGATTGGTGGTCGGTAGTGGCCGTGTATCGATATAGCGAATATCGGTGCCCAGTTGCTTGATGTCCTCTTTTTGAGTATAGGAGATGACACCACCATCGCTAGCGTTCTTATCATTGTCACCCGCTCCGCGTTTCACGTGGATAGTATATTCCGGTGTGGAGAGAGTGCGATAGGCCTTGTCCTCAATGTCAAAATAACTGAAACTAACAGCAGGAATCGTATAGTCGCCTGCGCTACGCGGAATGGCCAGATATTCAATAGATTTTGTTCCGCTCACACCTGCCGTAGTGGTGTTGAAATTGTTGGTCACCTTCGGGTCGTAAGGCTCGAATCCTTCGGGCCAGTCTATCGCAGGCGTTTTCAGCAATTTCATATTTCCCGCACCAGTGATGTCTATCTTGATAGTCACAGCTTCGTTGGTCTGCAGTTCCGTTTGGGAAATGCTAGGCGTCATCGTGAATTTACCTACACCGCCCGAAAAACCTGCAGGCTTTCCGCTAGGCAATGCGCTAACGTGTATGGTCGCACCTGGCGCAGTCAGCATTTTCGTGACGTTAGTATACGAAGCAAAGAAATTGTCAAAGATGCTGCGAACTTGTTGCTGAGTCTGTACACGTATTACGGCTTCGAATTTTGCAGGCTCGATGGTGATGTCTCCCGAATGTTGCGGATAGAGGATGGTGCGATAGAGCACTGCCGTCTGGTAGTTGCGGCCATTGTAGTGCTCCAACTGAGTTTGTATCTCGCCTTGCTCAAGTTCCTGTTTCAGAAAACCGGTAAACTCTGGCAATTTGGTGTTGTTGGTCAGTTGTGCTACATCCACGTTCGCAAAATAGAGTTTGTAGGTAATCATCAGCGCCTCTTGCTCATGCACATGCGTCTTCGACGCAATAGTGCGCACAAACAGATTTTCGCTACTGGCATTGCTGCTCTGCGTACTCTGCGTTGATTGGCTTGCTTGACTTGTTTGTCCTCCTGTACTCTGAGATGCTGATTGAGCGGGTTGCTCATCCTCAGGCAGTACAGTAATGCGCACGCCATTCGATTGCACACTCTCTCCGTCCACCTTGATACTGGCTGGCGGAATTGTGAACGTGCCTGCTTTCTGGGCCATCAGCGTATAGGTGTAGGTCTGAGTGAACGACGAGGTACGATGTCCGTTGACGAACGATGTGCTGCTGCTAGTCGAAGTGTACGGACCTGCTAGCACGTCAAAATCAGTTATCTCCGGAGCACGTAGGTCACGGCTGCGCTGATTGACCGAGTAGGTCAACTGGAAAGGTCGACCTACAATGACCTGACTCGGTGCCTGAGCCTTGAAAACAACGTCTTCGGCAAACACATTCAACGCGATGCCGAAGAATAAAATGATTATTGATAGTTTCTTATACATAGTTTTTATTTCCTTTGTCCGAGGTTGCCGAACGCAAACGCGGCTACCATTCTTTCTCTACTCGGCGTTTCTTGCCTTGTTGTCGCTGCATTTTCTCTTGCGTATCTTGTTCATCTTGCTCTAGAGCTTGCAGAATCTGTTCGGCGGTCTCTTTGTCCATCTTGTCGTCCTGCTGTTGCTCCTGTTGCTGTTCTTGTTGCTGCTGATCTTGCTCTTGTTGTTCTTGCTGCTGCTGTTCCTGTTGTTGCTGTTGCTGATCCTGGTTCTGCTGATCTTGATTTTGTTGCTGCTGTTGTTGCTGCTGTTGCAACATCTGCATCGCTTTCACCAGATTGTAACGAGTATCATTATCTTTCGGATTAGCTCGCAGCGAGGCCTGATAAGCCGCTACAGCCTTGTCGTATTGTTGTTGCGCAAAATGACAGTTACCCAGATTGTGAAAAGCCTTAGCCGCACGCTCTTTATCCTTTTTCGGATCTAGCATCTTTGCGGCAGTCTCAAACTCCGTCTGTGCCTCGGCATACTTATCTTGCTTGAATAGCGCATCGCCTAGGTTGTAATGCGCTTCATAACTGTCCTTATTAGTCTCTAGCGCACGGCGATAGTCCACTTCAGCCTCGGTGTAGTTCTGTTTCTTATACTCACGGTTGCCACGTCTCACATCGCCTGCTTCGCGCTGAGCGTAGAGCGGCGGGTAAGCCACGAGCAACAATAGATTGCATATTACCAATAGTCTTTTCATAATCATTTCTCCCCAAAAATATCCAGTCGTGTGATGGCTTTGTTCTTACGGTTGAAGATAAAGAAATCAATCACCAATAGGAGTAGTGCAATGAGTGCAAAACTCTGGAATTGTTCGTTGTAGTCGGTAAATACTTGTGTCTCAATCTCTTGCGTAGCCAGTTTGTCGAGTTCTTTCTCTAGTGCTCGCATGGCAGTGTTGGTGTTATCGCAACGTACATAGATACCTCCGCCTGCTTGCGCAATCTCGCGACACATATCTTCGTTCAAACGACTAACCACCACATTTCCCTCGCGGTCTTTCATAAAGTTGTTCGTGCCCGGAACAGGAATCGGACTTCCTTCTGGCTTACCGATACCTACTACCAGAACTTTTATTCCTTCCTCTTTGGCGCGTGTAGCAACTGCCACCGCATCATCCTCGTGGTTTTCTCCATCGGTAATCAGTATGATGGCACGACTGGCATCGCTTTGCTCTCCAAAACAACGGATCGAGGTGGATAGTGCCTGACCAATGGCCGTGCCCTGAGTCTTAATCAGCTTGGGACTGATAGTATTCAGAAACATCTTTGCCGACACATAATCGCACGTGATTGGCAGCTGAATGAACGCATCGCCTGCAAAAACCACCAGACCAACTTTGTCGTTCACCATATTGTCCATCATCTTGCTCAGCATTTGTTTAGCACGGTCCAAACGGTTAGGTGCCACATCTTCGGCCATCATCGAATTGGAAATATCCAGTGCAACGATAGCTTCGATACCTTGCCTTTTTTCCGTACGCTCGCTCTGACCGAATTGCGGACGAGCAGCCGCGAAAATCAATAGTGCTAATGCCACCATCAGTATGCCGAATTTCACGGTCGGACGTACGCGACTGGCATTTGGCATCAATGCCTCCACTAGTTCACGGTCGCCAAACTCTTCCAGTTGGCGGCGTTTGCGGCGCGTATAAACGCCATAGGCGGCTACAAAAACAGGAATACTAATCAGTAGCCAAAGCATATCTATATTTGCAAAACGAAACATATTATTGTGCTATAGTACGTAATACAAAATATCTCAAAATCAGTTCTAGCATCAAGCAGAGTAGGGCAGCATAGAGGAATGGAGCGAAGTTCTCTGAGTGTTTCGCATATTCGCGAACACGCAGTTTGGTTTTTTCCAGTTGGTCTATTTGCTCGTAAATCTGCTTTAGACTGTTGTTGTCTGTGGCGCGGAAATACTGTCCTCCGGTGGTCTCGGCTATGCGGCGAAGCGTGCCCTCGTCAAACTCCGAATCCATCGTCATGTATTGCACGCCCATCGGTGTATGAACCGGCACGCGTGTCTGGCCGTAACTACCAACGCCTACGGTGTAAACGCGGATACCAAAAGTCTTGGCTATCTCTGCTGCCGTTTGCGGGTCAATGTCGCCGCGGTTGTTACTACCGTCTGTCAGCAGAATCACCACTTTCGATTTGGTCTCGCTGTCTTTCATGCGGTTGACTGCGTTGGCTAGGCCCAAACCAATAGCTGTTCCGTCTTCAATCATGCCGTATTCCACTGATTTGAAGAGGTTTACAAGCACGGCGTGATCGGTTGTCAGAGGGCATTGAGTGAAACTCTCGCCGGCAAACACTACCAGTCCAATCTGGTCATTCGGACGAGCTATCACGAAGTCGGATGCCACTTGTTTGGCGGCCTCCAGACGATTCGGACGTAGGTCTTCGGCCAACATCGTTCCCGATATATCCAGAGCCATCATGATGTCTATTCCTTCGGTCGATTCCGACGACCAACGATTGGTCAGTTGCGGCCGTGCCAAAGCGATGGCGAGCAGGCCGATAGCCGCTACACGCAGCACAAACGGCACGTGTAGAAGATATATTCTCAGGCTTTTCTTCTGACGTTGCAATGAACCGGTGTCGGATAGCAGGACGCTCGCATCCGATTTGCGCAACTCGTAGAGATACCATCCAATGACGGGTATCAAGAGCAGCAACAACCACAAATATCCAGGATTAGCAAATGTCATACTTCTTCCTCCTTCTCACTTTCTTCGTTCTCTTCCTGATTCTCCACAATCTTTGTACTTTGTACAAAATCGTAAGCGGTACTGAGCCCTTGTTCATTCTCATCTGGCGTAGTGTGCCATTTAGCAAATTTCACCAGGTCAGCCAGTTGCAGCATCTTGCTCAGTTTTCCGAATAGGTCTTTGTCTATCAGCGGTTTCATGGCGCGAAGCGTCTCATCGCTTGTCTTCTCCGTACTCTGTACGCCAAATCGCCTGCCGATATACTCACGCACCACATCCGTCAGGTCGGTCTGATATTCCTTCACTTTGCCGTCTTTCCAAATCTTAGCGGCTTTTATCTCATCCAGTTTCTCCAATGCCACCTCATCGGCAGGACGCAGCAATTCAGGATTGACAGTTTCCTCTTTGGGCTTCCGTTTGCTATCCAACCACCGCCAGAGGAAATATCCTCCAACGCCGAGAGCGGCAATCAGCATACCCAACAGAATCCAGCGAATGATGCCCCACCACCAGATGGGCGCTTTCTCGATATCTTTGATATCGGTAATGGCCAGACTGCTGTCTACCTCGAATGGTTGAATCACGTTCAGCGCCATTGTCTCGGTCCAGAATGTATCTTCGCCGCTCACCACTTTGATGGGCTCAATGGCAAAGAGCGAGTCCTTAAAACTGGTCAGCGTCAGGTATTGGTTCAGCTGAATACGCCCGTCGGCCAGAGTGGTGGTATCTACTATCGTACGATCCACTATCTCTATGCCCTCTTGCAGCGTCTCACCGAACACAGGCCATTCCACCTTTTCCTTGACGTCTTGCGTCACTTGTAGGTGTAGGTCGGTCTGATCGCCTATCATCAGCATCGTCGAATCGATACTGGCGCTAACTATTATTGCTAATAATATATTTAACATACTATTCTAATTTATCTCCCTCCTTTTAGGGAAGGTTGGGATAGGCTCACATTTTGAATAGTCGCATCAGGGCTTTCACATAGTCTTCGTCCGTACGAACAGATATATGGTTTATGCCCGTGTGTGTGTATAGTTCTTCCAGCGATGTTTGCTGTTCATTCCATTCTTGCGCATAGGCCTGACGCGTTGCACTCAGTGCCGTATCTGCCCACACGCGTTTTCCGCTCTCTGCATCACGCAGTTTGATTAGTCCCACATCTGGCATCTCCGCGTCGCGACGGTCGTATATCTGTATGACGCTCAGGTCATGCTTTCTACTGGCAATCACTACGGGCGATGCTTTCTGGATGCGCGATGTCGGAGCCTGATACCTGAAGTTCGGATCCATCAGGTCCGAAATCAGAAAGGCCGTACAACGCCTTTTCTGCGCATTGCTGAAGTATTGCAGGGCTTGGTTGATATCGGTTCCGTTGTTCTGCGGCTCAAAGCTCAGTAGCTCGCGGATGATGTGCAGCACATGCCCTTTACCTTTCTTCGGCGGAATATATTTCTCTATGCGGTCAGAGAAGAAGATCACACCCACTTTATCGTTGTTCTCGATGGTAGAGAAGGCTAGTGTTGCAGCCACCTCGGCCATCGTGTCACGTTTCAGCTGACTCAGTGTTCCGAAGTTACGACTGCCGCTAACATCCACCAGAAGCATTACGGTCAATTCGCGTTCCTCCTCATATACTTTTATATATGGGCGGTTCATACGCGCCGTAACGTTCCAGTCTATCGAGCGCACATCGTCTCCGGGCTGATATTCGCGTACTTCGCTAAAAGCCATACCACGGCCTTTGAATTGGCTGTGATATTCGCCCGCGAAGATATTCCTACTCAGCCCGTGAGTCTTTATCTCTATCTTCCTGACTCGTTGTAATAACTCTTCAGAAGTCATACATTAATTGATTTGTTTATTGGGGCCCCCAACGTAAACCAACGTAGTGTTTGCGGTGGGGAAAGCGAGCACACCCGAGTACCTATCGCTAAAACAGAGTTTTTGCGCGTGTACGAGGGTAGTGAGCGCTTAGGGGACTTGAACCGCGTTCAATACTTCTGTAATGATATCCTCGGTCGTGATGTTGTTCGCCTCTGCCTCGTAGGTCAGACCAATACGGTGGCGCAGCACATCGTAGCATACGGCACGTACATCTTCCGGAGTCACATAGCCTCTCCTATGTATAAACGCGTACGCACGAGCGGCTTTAGCTAGGTTGATGCTCGCACGAGGACTACCACCGAAGGCAATCATCTGTTTCTGCTCGCTCAGACCGTATTCTTCCGGATTACGTGTCGCAAACACGATGTCAACGATGTATTTCTCAATCTTCTCGTCCAGATAAACCTCTTCTACTATCTTACGCGCCTTGATGATATCTTCAGTCGATAGGATAGGCAATACTTGTTTTTTCTCGCTGGCGATGTTCTGACGAATGATGGCTTGCTCCTCTTCTTTCTTTGGATAACCAATCACCACTTTCAGCATAAAACGGTCGGTCTGTGCTTCTGGCAGAGGGTAGGTCCCTTCTTGCTCAATCGGGTTCTGTGTAGCCAGTACCAGGAATGGATCATCTAGTTTGAATGTCTGCTCACCGATGGTCACTTGTCTTTCTTGCATGGCTTCCAACAATGCACTCTGCACTTTGGCCGGCGCACGGTTAATCTCATCTGCAAGCACAAAATTAGCGAAGATCGGACCACGTTTGATCTTAAATTCTTCGCTCTTTTGACTGTAGATTTGTGTACCAATCACATCGGCAGGCAGCAAATCTGGGGTAAATTGAATACGGCTGAAGTTAGCTTTGATCAGGTCGCTCAGCGTCTTGATAGCCAGGGTTTTAGCCAGTCCTGGCACACCTTCTAGCAGAATGTGACCATCACTCAACAAACCAATCAGCAGACTCTCTACCAGATGCTTCTGGCCTACAATCACTTGATTCATGCCTAGTGTCAAGGCATCTACAAACGAACTCTCGCGTTCTACACGCTCCTGGAGCTCGCGAATATCAACTGGATTTTGCATAGTATAATGAAATTATAATTTTCCGCTTTTTACTCTGCAAATTCTGTGCCAAAACGTATGCTTGTGCATAAAATTTCTCTTTTTCTTGCATATATCAAAATCATTTTGTATCTTTGCAGCACCAAATTGTTCGAAACTATGAAAACAAAACTCTTATCGCGCATCAACGCACTCTTTGTCTTCTTATTGGGCATACTAGGATTCACTAGTTGTGAACTTAGAACAAAGTATGGTGTGCCGTATGCAGAAATAGAAGTATCTGGAATGGTAACAGATCAGGAAAACGAACGCTTGGAAGATATACGTGTAACGGTCAAACAGGAGGGACGTCAAGTGTTGCCGCGCACCTATACCAATCAGGCAGGGTGGTATGACGAGAATGGGAATATCGAATTGCCTACGAATACGGTGGATATTATCGTAGACGATCCTTCCGGAATATACGCATCCGATTCCCTGCGTCTTAATGTTACGTACGATCCCACTAAGGAGTCAAAAAAGAATTCTTGGAATCGAGGAAAAGCTACCGTCCGCCAGGATTTCCAACTCAAGAAAAAAGAATAATCATGAAAACGAAACTTTTTCTCTTTGCTCTCTTCGCAGCATTGTTGAGCGGTTGTACTCAAACATCTATAGAGGTGCAATTTTTCGTCAACAATACGCGCTCGGAGAATATAGTGGTTTCTTATACATACTACTATGCCCATTGGACCGAAGAAGATGGCAACAAGAAGGATTCGGTGATGAGCAAACAAACGATAGGTGCTGGCAAGCAAGAGCAATTGTTCATATATGACAGATATTGGACTGCTGGATCGGCAGAAAGTTTGTTTGCACGTTTCGATGTGCTTAGCCAGCAAGGTGATACTCTTCTGCATGATGCACATTTGCAAAGAGCTTTGTGGCACGCAGAGATAGAACACCAAATGCTTTCTCGTTATCATCATCACGATATTGAGAAGTGTATTTTGGAAGTCCAGTAGTATTATCTTTTCTTCCCTACTAACTCAACTCTCTAGTATTATATACTATGTATATAATACCAATATAAAAGCAAACGAAATTTAGTGCGTTATAAGTGCGTTATAAGTGCGTTATAAGTGCGATATAAGTGCGTTATAAGTGCGATATAATCGAGACAGATACTGGGCAACCACACACCGAAAAACTAATCCCTTAAACTCAATATGGCAAGAATCAAACACGAACCTCACATCGAGGAAATCATTGGCGCGCATTCCAAGAATGGAATGGTCGAGCGACGCAAAACCTTTCGCGACTACGATGGCAACATCACTAGGGTTGGCCGACTCGAGGCCTATGTCAAGAAGCCGCGTAACTACAACGCCAACCCCATTATGGGCGACGAACGGGCCAATATGATGGCCTTCGGATCGGCTTCTCATCTCGCCAAAGAACTCATCGACTCACTCAAGAACCAAACGCCGCTAGCTGCCGAAAAACAAGCACTTCTCGACCAACTCAAGGCGCGTTTCTACAAGCAACTCAAGGGCAAACCCGATCCCATCGCACCGCGCGATCGACAAGGCAACTTCACTATCTACTCACGAATCGACAATTTCATCCGCGCCGCCTTACGCAAGGAAAAAAAATAATCCCCTTTTCTTGCGTATCTGCTCCAAAATTTGTAAATTTGCAGTCGCAAATTCACTAATAGCACTTACCGATGAAGGCAAATCTTAGTTCAGAAATTTCTTTGAGCCGCGTCTCAAAACGCCTCTATTGTCCCGACGATGTCCTAGAACTCAGCCGCGTAACACGCCTCGAAAAAGCCCGCACTACTATCTATGAAAATGCGCGCCAAGGAGCCGCGAAAGTCGCTGAGTATATGGCAGATAGGATTCGCGAGAAGCAGCAACAGTCGCTTCCTTTCGTCCTTTCTATCGCCCCCGGTTTGTCCACTCGCGATGTGTGTGCCGAGCTCGTTCGGTTGCACAAACAACAGGGACTCAGTTTCCGCAATGTCGTCTTCTTCGACCTCTTCGAATACTACCCGCTCACCAGTAGCGAATTAGGCAATCACGCGCAACTCAAAAGCCTACTTTTGGACTCCGTGGACATCCTTCCGGAGAACATCCATACGATTCCGTGGAACCTATCGAAAGAAAAAATACTGTCTTTCTGTCAGGACTACGAGCGTAGCATTATTGAGGCCGGAGGCATCGATTTCATGCTCCTCGGCATTGGTCGCTGCGGAAATATTGCCTTCAACGAACCCGGTTCGTCGCTCAATTCCGCCACGCGACTCGTTTTGCTCGACAACAACTCGCGCGAGGATGCCAAGAATATGTTCGGCTCTATGGACCTGGTGCCTGTCAGCTCAGTAACCATGGGCATCGACATCATTCTCCAGTCTAAGGAAATCATGCTCGTGGCATGGGGAGAACACAAGTCCAATATCGTTCGCCAGGCTATCGAAACGCGCTACGATGTCGCTTGTCCTGCCTCGGTTCTCCAGTTGCACAAGAATGCACAATTCGTCCTCGATCTCGGCGCCGCCTCGTCTCTCACACGCATTGCCACGCCTTGGGTCGTTACCAGTTGCGAATGGGATGACCAACTCATCCGCCGCGCAGTAGTCTGGCTCTGCCAACAAACGGGCAAACCGGTCCTCAAACTGACCAATAAGGATTACAACGATTACGGACTAAGCGATCTCATCCTTCGTTTCGAATCGGCTTACAATTGTAATATCAAGGTTTTCAACGACTTACAGCATACTATCACGGGTTGGCCGGGCGGCAAACCCAATGCCGACGATACCAATCGCCCCGAGCGAGCCAAACCTTTCCCGAAGGATGTGCTGATTTTCTCGCCGCACCCTGATGATGATGTGATTTCCATGGGTGGCACGTTCGCACGCCTTATCAAACAGGGACATAACGTGCACGTGGCATACGAGACGAGCGGATGTATCGCCGTTTGCGACGACGAAGTCGTTCGCTTTATGGATTTTCTCAAGGGATACGAGCAATTGGGACTGCTCCACGATGAAGCCGTTTTGCGCAAATATAACGAATATATGCGCTTCTTCCAGACCGAAAAAGTAGGCGACCAAGATACACGCGAAATATTGGATATTAAGGCACTTATCCGACGCGGAGAAGCCACTGCCGCTTGCCGCCACATGGGATTGCCTACCAGTCACATCCATTTCCTCAATCTGCCGTTCTACGAGACGGGCACTATCAAGAAAGGCCCGCTCACGGATGCCGATTGTGCTATCGTCAAGGAACTGTTGGAGCAGATCAAGCCGAATGAAATGTTTGTGGCCGGTGATTTGGCCGATCCTCACGGCACTCACCGCGTTTGTTTGGACGCCGTTTTGGCCGCTTTGGACGAACTCAAACAGACGGCTGCTTGGGACGAGTGGCTCAAAGATTGCCGCATCTGGATGTACCGCGGAGCATGGATGGAGTGGGAAGTGGACCTCATCGAAATGGCTGTTCCTATGTCGCCCGAAGAGTTACGATTCAAACGAAACACTATTTTGAAACATCAAAGCCAGATGGAATCGGCTCCGTTTATGGGCAACGACGAACGACTTTTCTGGCAACGTGCCGAAGACCGAAATCATGCCACGGCCGAACTCTACGCAAAGCTCGGACTCGCTGATTATGAGGCGATTGAGGCCTTCGTCCAATACAAACTGACCCGTTAATTTTCCGCCCGAATTTCCACTCGAAAAATATCGTTAAAAAGAGTCGCAATTTTCGTATTGCGGCTCTTCTTTTTGTGTTTGCCGCAAAGTAAAAAATGTACATAAAATCTTAATAATCGTGTATGTTTTTGAGCCCTCCAACGTGCGCGTGTTACGGAATCGCCTTAATAATCGTATACTTTTTCATAACGAAAGCTATTGTGGGGGTGAAAAAATAGCAGTAATTTTGCACTCGAAAAATAAAAAGCCTGTTTTTGGTACAAAATCGTAAAATTTTTAATAGAAATCTTAATATGAGTAAATTTTTACACTCTTTCACGGCGCTTTTATTAGTCTGTATGTCGCCGTTAATGGCTCAACAACTTCCGGATCCGGGATTCGAAAACTGGGATGGAGCACAATTTGCTAACAACGCTCAGCCGAAATATTGGAATTTCTCCAATGTCTCCCAAATGGGTGTTGAGAAAAACTTTGCACACAAAACAACCGGTCGCTCCGGTTCCGCACTTAAGATTCAAGACCAATGGGTTGGTGCCATGGGTATCGGCGCTACCTCCCCGGGTTACGTGGCTCTCGGCCATCCTTGGGCTTACGTCTCCAGTTTGACTACTATCGAGGATGCTACTGCCGGAACTTACGGAGGTATCAGTTGGACCTATCGCCCTGACTCTATGGTCGTTTGGATCAAGCGTTACTACGATAGCGGTGCTGATGGAGCAGATGGCGATAAGGTGCTGCAAGAGAATTACAACCTGTTGTTCTATTCCTGGTCCGGTACTTCCAGAGGTGCAACCTACAAAGCTAAGAATGGAACTTGTACCGACATTTCTAGTGATAAGCCTGCTTACTGCGTAGACGAGGAGTCGGATATTCGCCAGACGATGGATAAAAACGAGTGCGGTACACTTACTCAGGCCAAGCAAATCGCAGAAGGATGGGTTTATGAGAAGAAGAAATACGCCAACTGGACGCGTATTTCTGTTCCTATTTTCTATCTGAGCGATGATGCTCCTACCAAGTGTAATGTCATCCTTTCCGCGGGTAACTATCCTAACTTCCGTGCCAACACGGGCCAGTATGCTGGTAGTACGATGGATGTGGATGATATCCAGATGATCTATTCTAGCAAGATTCAGAAACTCTATATCAATGGTCGTGAGTGGAAAGCATTCGACCCGAATAGCACAGACGAGCAGACCTATTCCTTGGGCCTTGGAGCAACCGAGATACCTGAGATTTTTGCCGTTCGTGGTGCTGGTCGTTTGACCGCTCCTCGTGGCAATAAGTATGATTTCCCGGGACGCCGTTTGTCATCTTCCGAGTGCTCTATTCAACTGGGCCAAGTTGATGGCGATCCTACTATCATCACAGTTACCGCTCCTGATGGCAGTTCTACCACGACTTATACTATCAAATTCGTTTCTCAGGCTAGCAGCAATGCGCGCTTGTCTGATATTAAGGTCAATGGCGAATCTGTCAACGGATTCAACGCCTATTTGACTTCTTATAACGTAGACTTGCCTTATGGTACTACCGAGGTTCCTGAAGTTACTGCCACCGCTCAAGACGCAAGTGCTACGGTTAAGGTAACCCAGGCTCCTTCTGTCAATGGCCAGGCTAGTATCTTGGTTACGGCAGGTGATGGAACTCAACTGACTTATACTATCGATTTTTCTGTTGCAGCTCTAACTGATGTCACGCTGCGCAACATCTTCTTGGATGGTCAGCCTTTGACTGGATTCCAACCTTCTAAGTCCAACTACTCTGTTTCGTTACCTCTTGGTACGACCGAAGCTCCGACTGTTACGTGGGAATCGGCTTATCCTGATGGCGTACAGTCCATCCAGTTGCTCAACAACACTTTGGATGGTGGTGCACAAATCCAGGTTTCTATTCCTGGTACATCAAATAGCAAAACCTACAAGTTGACTTATAAGATTGAGGCTTCGTCCTACTCCTATTTGCAAGCTATCATGTTGGATGGCGAACCATTGGCTGATTTCCAACCGGAACAGACGGTTTACGCTATCACCTTGCCGCTTGGCACAACCACTCTTCCTGCTATCACTTGGACGCAGGGCGATGCTTACCAAACGGTGAAACTCGTCGAGGGTGGAGTAGATGGCGTTACTCGTATCGAGGTAACCGCTGCTAGTGGTGCTACTACTATCTATCGTTTGCAATTCCGCACCGAGAAATCCACCAACAACGCCTTGGCGGCTATCATGTTGGATGGCGAACTTTTGGAGAACTTCAATGCGGACACGCTTAGCTATCATGTGTTGCTTCCGGCCGGAACTTCCGCTCTGCCGCAAGTAACTTATACTCAGGGCGATAACTACCAAACAGTTAGCCTGACTATCAATCAAACTCTGCTTACCGCTCGTTTGGTAGTGGCTGCAGGCGATGGTAGCACTCGTCAATACATTATCTATTTCGAGATTCAGAAATCCGAGAACGCTTTCCTCAAGATGATTTATCTGGATGGCGCAGAATTGGCAGGTTTCGAAGCTCAGACTTTGGATTATTCGCTTGTTTGGAATGAGTCGGCTATGCCGAAGATCACGGTTCTTGCTGACGAAGGCCAGATGGTTACTATCTCTGCTCCTTCTTCTTATGGTACCGCGCGCATAGTCGTAACGCCCGAAGAGGGAACGCCTAACGTCTATCTGATTCATTTCGTTTCACCTGACCAGGTTGTTCTTCCTGCCTTCCCGGTTGATTCCTTCCCTGTAGATAACAATGCTTTGCTGTCTGCGATCTATTTGGATGGTAAGCCATTCGAGGCGTTCAACCCGAATGTATTCGACTATATTGATTCGTTGGCTTGGCGTACTACGCAAGTTCCTGCCGTTGTTCCGGTAGCTGCTACGCGTGGCCAAGTTATTACGGTTGAGCATGGCGCAGTAGGTCAGACCACCACTATTCGTGTTGTGGCTGCTGATGGCGTTACTGCTCAGACCTATCGAATCTTCTTCCCGGTAGCTAAATCTTCTTCTACAGAACTATTGTCTATCGAGATTGATGGTGTTAACTTTAACTTTGACCCGAATCAGTATGAATATACTGTTTCCCTGCCGTACGGCACCAAGGCTGCTCCTGCGCTGACCGTTGAACGTGCTCTGCCTGAGCAGTCATTGCTGATCACTGAATCTCCTATTGGACAGGCCTCGACTGTTGTCGTAACGGCTGAGGATGGCACGCAAGCTACTTATACTATCAATTTCGCGGTAGAATATCCTGCCGTTGAGAATAAGTTGTTGGCAATCATCATAGATGGTATCGGTGCGCTTGATTTGACGCAAGGCAACGATTTCACTATTGATCTGCCTTACGGCGCAAGTTCGTTAGAGGTAGTGTCTGTAACTAAGGCTTATCCTGAGCAAGAAGTACAAATCATCGAAGGTGGCGTACTCACTCCGACAACCATTACGGTTAAGTCGCTCAATCCGAGTGAAGAAAATACCGTTTATACCATCACTCCTAATGTCAATCCGTATGATCCGGCCCAACTGTTGGATATTAAGATTGATGGAACTTCGTTGGCTCAGTTCCAACCGGGTATCTACAATTATGTGATTTCCGTTACTGGCGAAACTCCTGTTGTTACTTATACAGCCCAAGATAATGCTGATGTAACAGAAGACGCTAGTTCTAAACATGTTATCTATGACGTAGAGGTTTTGGACGAATTCGGTGCAGTGGCATTTGCTCACCGTTATATGGTTACCTTCTTCTACCCGAATGATATTTCGTTCGACTTAGGTTTCAACAACTGGGAAGATTTCAAGAATGACGGAACCGGCAAGACTGGTAGTCGCCCGAAAGGCTGGAACGCGCCTATTAGTGCAACTACCACAGGTGATGCGGGAACTTATGACCCGTCGTCCAATACTGCCGGTGTTACCTCACCGAAGAAAGAAGGAGCAAAGGCCGCTAAACTGGAGACAACCTATTTGTTGACTTCGGCCGAGTCTATGCCTGGCTTCTTGTCGCTATCGCAACCTACTGTTGCTGTTGGTAAATGGTTGCTCTGGGTGTATGAGATTCACTCCTCCTTGTCATTTGGTGACCCGATTACGTTCCGTAATACTCCGGATCAGATACAGCTTGACTATAATCTGTCTGCATATAATAGGGTTACAGGTTGGCGCTTTATCTATAGTGCTAACGGACAAAAGCAAATCAATCATGCTCAGCAGTTCAGTAGCATGGCCAAAAACACATGGTACACGCTGACCAACGATTTGACTTATTCGGATGATTATATTCCTGCTACCTTGGAGATCCTAATTAGTTCTGCTCAATCGGACAATCTGGAAGACTATTATATCAGTTCGGATGGTATTTCGACAAGTAAACGCCACACTTCTACTATGTATGTGGATAACTTGCGTTTCAACTATAACTCCGCTCTGAGCAATGTGACCGTGAACGGAACTACCTATTCGTTCTCTGGCAATGCTGCTTCTGCAACAATCGATGCTGAGACACAAGGTCTGCCTACCGTTTTGTTCGGCCACCAGGTACACGACCAGATGCCTGTTGTTACATGGTCGGACGAAGTAGATGGTGTTCGCACAGCTTCTATTCGCAACTATGGTGAGAACTTGTCTTACACAGATTATTCGTTGACCGTTACTCGTCCGAAATCTGCGAACACGGCTTGTACCTATTCGGTAGAAGGCAATGACCTCAAAGTGACTAAAGGTTCGGCTTATCAGACTATCGCAATCTCGAAGAACGACACAGCGTTTGTCATCCTCGTTACTGCAGAGTCGGGCGCTAAGCAAACCTATTATGCAGCCTTTGAGAAGGCTGGTGGTAGTTCTTCGTCGCAGCACATAACGACGGTAGAGGCAGAATCTACTATTTCCGGTCAATCTACTGCTCACCTGATCAATGTAGAGGAAGATCCTATTCTCAATTACGATCGCGAGTATGCTCTCGATAGCGTTTATATGATTGCTACCGATACTTGCTATCTGCTGACCGTATACGGACAAACGTCTGATACAACCTATGTTATCCGTCGTAATCCTTCTTCCAATGCTCTCTTGGCTTCGTTGTTGGTTAACCAACAATCGGTACCTGACTTCTTCGCTGAGACATTCGATTATACGGTTTCTCTGCCTAGCCTCGATTCGTTCGAAGCTATTCCGCAAGATTCTACAGCCGATGTACGTACATGCCTAGTGCCTATCGACGATGAGAATGCTGCTATCTATGTGCTTGTCACTGCTGCAGATGGTAAGACACAGAATCGCTACTCTGTTTTGGCCAATATCCGTACACTCTCCTCTGATGCCTACTTGCTGTCTATTAGTGCCGACGATCAAGTACTGTCTGATTTTGCATCCGACAAATATGATTATTTGGTAGAGCTTCCTGCTCATTCCTTGATTCCGTTGTTCTCGTCGGTTGCATGCCCGGGCGCAACAGTTGAAGCAAGTATAGTTTCTGCAGGTTCGTCTGCTATCGTTACTTTCACCGTAACTTCTGAAGACGAGTCGGTTACTCGCGATTATATTGTGGGCGTTAAGGTTCTTCCTTCTGAGGTATGTACGTTGTCTGACTTGATTGTCGGAGGTGTATCGTTAGAGGGCTTCTCGTCTGACCAGACGGAATATTCTATCGAACTGCCGTACGGCACTACTACGATGCCTGATGTGGATTACGTCCTGACCGATCGCAATAGTAAGGCAGAGCAGTCTGAAACGGCTCAAACGGTTCAGATTTTCGTTATGGCAGAAGATAGCATTCACTCTACCACTTATATTGTTACGTTCACGATTGCTAAGTCTAACAACTCGGCATTGAGTTCTATCTCTCTGGATGGCGAGCAATTGGCTTCCTTCTATGTAGATGATTATGACTATGAAATTCAGCTGCCTTACGGTTCTTCCGAACCAGAAGTTACTGCCGTTGCAGCTGATACTACAGCTACTGTGACTATCGAGGGTGGTGTGATTACTGTCGTAGCGGGTGATGGTGTTTCTACATCTACTTACACGGTTACATTCACTATCCTGCCTTCTACTAATGCTAATCTCCAGGCAATCTTCTTGAATAGTACTTTGCAGAGTGGTTTCGTGCCTGATACGTACGAATACAACGATACAATCACCTATGGGGCTGCTATGCCTGAGATCACTTGGCTAACGGCTGACGAGCAACAGAAAGTAGATACTACATGGATTGGTGATAACGAATTGCAGATTCTGGTAACCGCAGGAGATGGTGTTACCACATCCGAGTATTCGATTATCTTCTTCCATCAGTTGTCCACCAACTGTCGACTTAAGGATCTGAAAGTACGCGGTATTACGGTTACCGGATTCTCGCCTGATTCTGTAGTCTATCTGATCGAATATCCTATAGGAACTCGCGAAGAGCAACTCTGCACAGAGGCGAATATCAAGGCTATTCCGGAGGATGACGATGCTACGATTACTTTGAGTTCTGAGGGTTCAACCATCCAAATCCTTGTTACTGCCCCGGATGGCAAGTCTAAGAAGGTATATGTGATCGAGCAAGTTATTCTGCTTTCCTCTGAGGCTCGTCTCCAGATGATCTGGTTGGATGGCGTTGAGGTTCGTGACTACATGATGGATTCGCTGACCTATACGATCAAGATTGTTCCGGGTTCACCGCTACCGATGATTACCGCTCAACCACTTGATACATTGGCAACTTGGGAACCGGGTCTGGAAATCGAGACTGAAAACGGTAAGATGGTTCAAGTATTCGGTGAAGCACAAGATGGTACTTTGGCAACTTATACACTCAACTTCGAGTATGCCAACTGGACTGCAACCGGTACAACGGACACCGATGACTATCTGTTCTTCTATGCAGGTGGTGGCCAGTACAAGGCAGTTACAATCAGTATCGGTGTGCAGATTGCTATCTACGATATGGCAGGCCGCTTGCTGACTATCGGAGAAGTACCGACAGCCGATCCTTCGGATGTAGTTGTTGAGGTAGATGACGAGGGCAATCAGATTCTGGTTGAGGCATTGCCTTCTGCTGCAGGTTACCTCTATACACCGCCTGTCAACGAAGCACTCTTCTACGTCTTCTTCGACTCCAAGACCAAGCGTATTGCTAAGGGGGGCAAATTCCGCCTGGCGGCTTATTAAAAAGTGTGCTTACATGCACCAGAGTTGCATGTATTTACTAAAAAATCCCGCGTGCATTTGTGTATGTGGGATTTTTTTTGTAATTTTGCGCCCTGCTTCGTAGATGGCATAGTTTGAGTTATTCATGCGTTACAGACAGATTGTACATATTCTTTTCATGGTGCTATGCCTCCTGGGCATCCGATTGACTGTATCAGCTCAAGAGACTTCTCTTTCCGGTATAGTCGTAGATGCTGATACCGGAGAGAAACTGCCGTTTGTACAAATCTATTTTGTCAATCCGCTCAATCCCGATACGCTGACTTCTCAATACGGCACAACTTCTGCCGCAGATGGTTCTTTCTCCTTGAGCAATCCGGTAGGCTATACTACCGTTCATTTCCAAATGGTAGGCTATAAAACTGAGAAACTCACGTTGCGCGCAGGGCAGCAACGTAGAAATCTTAAGATGAAACTCGAACCGGATGTGTACGGCTTGCAAGATATCATCGTGACACCGAATAGTGGCAAGCGATATCGCCGCAAAGGGAATCTCGCGGTCGAACTTATTAAAAATGTGATTGCGCACAAAGATTTTTTCCAGGTACGCTCCGCGGACCATTATAAGGCCGAAGTGTACGATCGAATGTCTTTTGCGGTAGATAATTTTACTCCTGATTTTGACAAGGCGCTATGGAAGAACCTTCGTTTTATGGAGAAATATATCGATACTACGGGAACTAATCCTTCGCTCACTCTTTCTATCCGCGAGCATCTGGGATACGAGTATTTTCAGCACAAACCCCATCGTAAGAATCTGGTCATTGAGCACGACCGTACTTACGGCCTTGAACAGATAATGTCCACTCAGACCATAGAAAAGAACATGGATGCCATTTTTACGGATGTGGATATCTACGACAACGATATGAATCTGTTGTTCAATCGCTTTGTTTCGCCCTTGTCTTCTACGCTTGCAGTTAGTTACTACGAGTATTACATAATGGATACCATTGTTCTGGATGGCGATTCGGTTATCGACTTGGTTTTTGTCCCTGTCAACTCTGAGAGCTATTCGCTGATGGGGCATTTGTATATCATGAATGACTCCACATACAAGCTCAAGAAATATGCGGTTAGTATTCCTCCGCATATCAATCTGAATTTTGTGAGCAACTATTCGTTGGAGCAGACATACAAGCGCTTGGACAATAATCTGTGGTCACCTGACCGAACCAATATATCGTGTAAATTATTTCTTTTCAATCGCAAGAAAACCATCATTGCACGTCAAACGCGACTTTATACGGATTTCGATTTTGAGTCGGAGCTTGAACCCAAAGTATTTGCGATTGTTGATTATAAAAGCAATCCGCCTACTGTTGCAAAAGATGCGGAGGAACTGTTTTGGGCAGAACATCGCCCCGAACCATTGTCTCAGTACGAAAGTTCGGTAGAAGAGATGGTCGAGGAATTTAAGGTCAATCCTAGTTCCGGCTCACTCTTCATGACTCTGGATGCTCTCAGTACACAGTACGTGCGCACTGCTCCTCGAGGCCATTTGTTGGAATCCAAATGGGACTTTGGACCGATCTATAACATGGTTTCGTGGAATAAGTTGGAAGGTGTCCGTTTGCGCTTGGGTGGACAAACAACGGCCAATCTGCATCCTCAGTTGTTTTTCGCTACATACGTGGCATTCGGTACATCCGATTTGCGACCAAAATACAACGCAACGCTTATGTATTCGTTCAATAAGAAACGTTATCATCAGTACGAGCGTTTGCGCGATTATATAGCCATTTCTGCGCAATATGATGCAGAGGAACCGGGCTTGCAAACAGAGATTATTGCTCGCGATAATATTATTAGGTCTATTCCGTTCAGCAAACCCATGGACAAGAATATGGCATATGTTTTCAATGCGCAGTTGAGTTATATGAAGGAGTTTCGCAACCATCTGTCGATTCTTGCCAATTTCAACTATGAGTTCAACGAGGCTGCGGGGGCTATGCATTATGACCGTATTCATTGGACCGATTCGGCTACTTATACCACCTTGCGCGGATTCGACAAGAATGGCATCAATGCGTACCATAACTACGAGTTGTCAGCCGAATTGCGATACTCTCCTGGCTTGACAATTCCGATGAATCGAATGGGTGTTGAAACTCCGTTATCCTTGGAACACGATGCGCCGATTATTTCTATTCGTCACCAGGTTGGTTATTTGGACGATAGAGGCTTGCACACATCGCTCGGCGGAGGACAAGGTTTCATTTACAATCGTACGGAACTGACAGCGGAGAAACGCTTCTGGTTCTCTTCGTTTGGCCATTTGGATGCTCGTCTTCAGGCCGGATATATTTGGAATAAAGTTCCTTTTACCAAACTTTACTATCCTTCTGCATCCACGCCTACTTCTATTTTCTTGGCTAGAAATGCATTCAACCAGATGCAACCGATGGAGTTTATGTTCGATGCCTACGTAGCCCTGTATGCTACGTATTATTTCAAAGGATGGATACTCAATCGTATTCCGGGTATCAATCGTCTGAAGTTGCGCGGAGTTGTTAGTTTTTCGGCTATCTATGGTGGCTTGAGCAAGAAGAACAATCCGTATATTCCTGGCAATGAGGGCCTATATGCTCTGCCGAACAACGTGTCCGATTTTGTGTTCGACTCCAACGACCCAACTATTGTGACATCTGGTGTCACATCTTCTCCTATCGGCAAATTGCCGTACATGGAATTAACGGCAGGTTTTGAGAATATCTTCAAGGTTCTTCGTATTGAATACGTGCGCCGTTTGACATACAACGACTACGAATTGCCTATCATGGTAACAAATACAGACGGCGAGTTGGTGCATGCTCGTCGTAGAATAGGTGCCTGGGGACGCAATGGCGTGAAGATTTCCGTGCGTTTGGCTCTTTAGTCTTTAGTAGGTTTTTGCACGCGAAGACTTTCTGCGTGAATCAAATCGAATAGTTGCTCCACAAATTCTTGCGGCAACTGGTTCTCTTTTGCCCATGCGATACGTTTCTCTACTATCTGTCGGAAACGTTCCGGTTGCAAGGGAGTTATGTTGTGTTGGTGCTTGTAGGCGCCGATTCTCCGGCTGATATCCATTCGTTCCGCAATCGTTTGCCAAAGTTGGTCATCCGCTTCGTCTATCTCGGCTCGGAACCAATTGAGAGTGGTATCCCTATTTTGGGTAGCACTCTCGTGATTGTCTCGTGATTGTCTCGATAAAGTCTCGTATATGTCGCGGAAATTCTCGGGCGTGATTTGCTGATTTTTGTCCGATAGTGCCTGCGCGGGACAGCAATGTACTTCCACCATCCAACCATTGTATTGCAGTTCCTCCGATTTGGTCAGCAATTCCGCAATCTTGTCGGCATTGCCACTCATGTGACTCGGGTCTATCAGCAACGGAATATCCGGTCGGGAGAAACGAAGCGTATGGGCCATTTTCCAGCATGGCTGATGGTTACAACCACGATGCACGGCCAGAACCGGAACTCCAGTTTTCTCAATACGTTCGATGTTCCCGAGCCAAAGTTGCGCATCTTCCTGCACGGGATTTTTGACCAATACGCCCTTGGGCTTCTGGCTTGCTGCGTTAATCGTGTTGGCCAGTTCTTGCACGGCTATTGGATTGGCGCTCGTACGTGCTCCTAACCACAAGTAGTCAATGCCCGCTTTCAGCGCAGCTTCCACGTGTTCGGGAGTTGCTACTTCTGTTGCAACGGGCAGACCATACGTCTCTCGTACTTCTTTCAGCCACTCCAGTCCTTCCGCACCAACACCTTGAAAAGTATTCGGACTCGTTCGCGGTTTCCATATTCCCGCGCGGAAAATAAAATTCAACTCACCGCAAGCCTCTTTTAGTTGGCGGGCGGTGAGTAAAACCTGTTCGCGCGTTTCTGCGCTACACGGACCGATGATATGTATCGGCGAACGCATGATGGTCGAATGTGTCGACTTAGTAGATCAACTGGAGGCGGAAGTGCATATCTTCCGGGTTCTCAGTGCTATAGAGATAGTCGGAGTTGGTCAACTGAATCTCAACATATCCGCAACCTAAACGATAGTCAATGTGCTGCGTGTAGTAAACCATCGTTGTGTCGTGGGCAATGGTGTCTATCACTTGCTCACTCATATACACACTCATTGGCAATGCTACCTGATAGGCATTTGCGGTACCGTAGTTGAACTCGCGGCAGATAGTCCAGTTTCCGTAATCATAGATATCCCAAGTGATCTCAGGAACATCAAAGTGGTAGTAGTATTGCCGTGTCTCGTCATCAAAATTCCAGTCTGGCTGCATAACAGTCAGGTCCAATGTGTTGGTGTGGAATTTGCAGTCTGCGGGCGTGCAAGTACAATTATCTTTACATGCGGTTAATCCTACCAATGCGAGCAAAAGTGTCGCTACTAAAATACGATTTTTCATAAAAACTATCATTTTGCGCCGCAAAATTACTACTTTTTTTGCATATATGCAAATTATTTTGTACTTTTGCGCATTATTTCGAATAAATGTCTATGAAAAAAGCTCTTTTCTGCGCTTTATGCGCGTTTTTCGTATTGCCTCTCTCTGCACAGAAGCAGAATGCAACCTATTTGGCTTATATCGATCAATGGAAATCAACGGCTATTCAGCAGCAAGCTGACTATGGCATTCCCGCTACCATCACGATGGCCCAGGCTTTGTTGGAGTCTGCCGCAGGCCAAAGCGAATTGGCGGTCAATGCGAACAACCATTTTGGTATCAAGTGTACGAGCGATTGGTTTGGAGGCGTCTATTATCATGATGATGAGACCGAAGGCGAGTGCTTCCGTCAATACTACGATGCGGCTGAGTCCTTCAAGGATCATTCGCTTTTCCTGCAACGCTCGCGTTATGCTTCTTGTTTCGAGATTGCTATCGAGGACTACGAAGGATGGGCCAACAGATTGCGTCAGTGCGGCTATGCTACCGATAAACTGTATGCACAAAAACTGATTAAGATAATCGAAGATTATAAACTCGATTCCCTGTTCGCCAATATGCCTGTAGGTGATATCCAGTCAGACAAAACACCAAATCCTCTTCTGCGCGATACCACGGCGGTGCGCCCAAAAGCAGAACAGAAGAAGGAAAAAGTGATTGCCGGCAGTGAGAAGAAAGCGGCTGTCGTCTATCGTTCTGAACCGATTGCTGTCATCACGCATGATCCGGAACCGGAATATCAGGAGCCTTTGACAGCTCGTGAAGAGAAACAACTTTTTATGCTCAATCATCCTAAGAAGAAATGCAATGGCGTGACGTATGTCATGGCGCGCGAAGACGACACCTATGCTAATGTGGCCTTTCGACTCAATTTGCGCGAACGCGATTTGCGTGAATACAACGATGCGCTTGGACGCGATTTGAAGAAAGGAGAGCGTATCTTCCTGAGCCGCAAGAAGACTGCTGCTCCAAAGGAGAAAGCGCTGATGTGGGTACATCCTGGCGAATCATTGTGGGATATTTGTCAGCGCGAGGGTGTTCAGATGAAGGCTGTTCAAAAACTGAACGGATTTGAACCCTCGTTACAGGTGTTTCGTACGCGTCAGCAAATTTATTTAGCCAAAGTTAAGGAGAAATAATGGCGGATTCTAATTCTATTAGTTTGGATGAGGCGTTAGTGCAATTCCTCCGTGAGACAGGCTTGGAGCAATCTGTTCTGGAGCGCCAAGTTGTCGAGGCGTGGCCTCGTGTCATGGGCGATACGGTTACGCATCTCACGCGTAGCGTGGAAGTCAAAGATGGATTACTTATTGTTCGTGTTAGTAGTGCCGCGCTCAAGGCGCAACTCTTCGAGCATCGCTTTGAATTAGTACGTCGTCTCAACGAAGCCGTTGGATCGCCTGTTCTTCGCGATTGTAGAATTTTAGGATGACTTACCCTTCCTCGATAGAGCAAAAGATTGACTTCACCGTTTTGCGCGATGAGTTGCGTCGTCGTTGCACTTCGCCTTTGGGACGCGAGCGGGTCGATGAGATGGCTTTTCAGACCGATTTCGCAGTCGTTTCCCATTTCTTGTCTCTGACCGACCAGATGCGTTTGGCGCAGGCTGATCCTGCTTTGTCTTTCCCGCGTGGCGATATTCACGATGTGCGCGAACCGTTGGCGCGTATTCGGGTGGAAGGGCTTTTCTTGGACGAGGCGGAATTTGATGCGTTGCGCAAGTCCTTGTCTTATGCCTCAGAATTGGAGGCTTTCTTTCGTTCTCTCGATGAATCTCGCTATCCCGCTCTCCGCGAATTGGTGCTAGAAAAGCATTCTTCGCTCAAGGATTTTGTGGCTGCAATCGATAAGATTCTAGATAAGTATGGTCGTCTTTCCGATCATGCGTCTCCCGAGTTAGCGCGTATTCGCCGTGAGATGGCCAATTTGCAGGGTAGCGTTGGACGTGCTTTAGCTTCTATTTTACGCCAGGCTAAATCGGATGGCTTGGTCGATCCCGATGCTACTCCAACGCTCCGAGAAGGCCGTTTGGTAATTCCCGTTCCGCCCGCCTACAAACGCAAGATCGGGGGTATAGTACATGACGAATCGGCCACAGGAAAGACGGTTTTTATCGAACCGCAACAAGTGGTCGAAGCGAACAATCATATTCGCGAACTGGAAGGCGCAGAACGGCGCGAACGCGTACGTATCTTACAGGCCTTGACCGACGAGTTACGTCCGCAAATTCCACAGATTCTTTTGAGCCAGGAATTGTTGGCAGAGGTGGATTTCTTGTGCGCTAAAGTCTCGTTGGCTGAATCGTTGCATGCTATTCGTCCTGAGATAGTAGATGCTCCGCTTCTCGATTGGCACGAGGCGCGTCATCCGGTTTTGTTGTTGCATTATGCACCGCAAGGCAAGGTGGTTGTACCGCTTTCGTTACGTCTACGGGCAGAGGAAAATCGCGTGTTGGTCATCAGTGGGCCAAATGCGGGAGGTAAATCCGTTTGTCTCAAAACGATTGCGCTGCTCCAGTTTATGACCCAATGTGGCATGCTCGTTCCTGTGGGCGAGCAGAGCAGGGTAGGCTTGTTCGATTCTTTGATGATTGATATCGGCGATGAACAGTCTATCCAGGACGAGTTATCTACATATTCATCCCATCTGCGTAATATGAAAGCTTTTGTTCGCCAGGCGGACAATCACACTTTATTCCTCATCGATGAGATGGGAACGGGCACCGAGCCGCTTATTGGCGGTGCCTTGGCGGAAGCCGTTCTGCGTCAGTTGGTGCAACAAGGCGCTTTCGGTATTGTCACGACCCATTATACCAATCTCAAGCATTTTGCAGAACAGACGCCTGGTGTGGTAAATGGCGCGATGCTCTACGATCGTGGCGCGATGCGACCGTTATTCCAGTTGTCCATTGGCCAGGCGGGTAGCAGTTTTGCTATCGAGATTGCCCGCCAAACGGGGTTGAGCGAATCGATTATCCAGTATGCCACCGAATTAGTGGGTGAGGAACATATTGATTACGACAAGCAACTCCAGGATATCGCGCGTGACAAGCGTTATTGGGAGAACAAACGCCAATCTATTCGTCAGAAAGAAAAAGTGTTAGAGGAGCGAATCGCGCAATACGAAGAGCAGATGACAGGCATCAAGCAGAAGAAACGTGAGATGCTCGACGAAGCGCGTCAACAGGCCGCAGAATTGCTTCAACAGTCCAATGCCACTATTGAACGTACCATACGCGAGATCAAGGAGGCGAAGGCCGATAAGGAACGAACCAAGGCAGCGCGCCAGAAGGTGGAAGTTCTCAAGCAGAAAGTGGCAGAGCCTAAAAAAGCGTCGAAGCCATCAGCATCCCAGAATAGTAGTTCTACGCCCAAGGTACTCAAAGATTTCAAAGATCTTAGAGTGCTAAAAGGCAATGTCCAAGATGCAGCTACCACACCCAAGAATGCGACTTCTGTGCGTAGCGCAGTGCGTCAACGCACTTTGTCTTTCGAGCGCACGTTGGATTTGCGTGGAATGCGTGTGGACGAAGCCTTAGAGCGTCTTATTGCGTATATGGACGATGCGTTGATGGTGGGCGCGGGCGAAGTGACTATCTTGCATGGCACAGGCACAGGCGCACTCAAGCAACTTACGCGCGACTACCTGAATAATCTCAATCGCCAACGCCACAAACGCGGTCAGGCAGCCATCGACTTCGGTGATGGAGATGTCAACCACGGTGGCGCAGGTCTTACCATTGTATATCTGTAGTATATGAAACACAAATTATTTATATCATTACTTTTTTCTCTTCTTTTGTGGGGAAATAGTATCTATGCCGCGGGGACGCCCGGTTTCGGTGAGCGGCGTTACAGTATGTCGGGAATGGTCGAGTATAGTTACAATACCATGTGGTCCCACCACGCCAATCTCGATATTCAGGCACTAATGCCGATTAACCCGTATTTCGAGATGGAAGCCAAACTCCAGTTCTCCACGGCCAATGTGCACACGGGTGCGTTGCAATTACGCCCGAAGTTCGAACTTCCTGTGGGTGAGATGTTTATCGAGACCGACCTTATGTACCGCGCCGTTTTGCGCAATCGTATTGGAGATTTCACGGCGGGCCTTGGACTCGGTTATCGCATGGATTATGTGTCGCTCACGTTCGGCCTTTTTACACGTGTGATGAACAATCTGGATCGCAGTTGGTACAACGACGAGGATTATATGGTCGAGCCGTTCAATCTGCTCTATCGCATCGAGGTTTTCTGCCGTCCGCAGACTAGTCCGTGGAATCTGTCGTTCATGTTGAGCAATGTGGATGATTACCAGATGGAGCGTATGTGGCAGCCACTTTTCTCTGTAGGCGCGTGGTATGATGTAACCGACCATTGGCGTCTCAATTTCGCAGCGCAATGCAAGCCTACTGGTATGTTCCATCTTGATGCAACTTTCTACGGTGCTTTTTTCCGAACAGGTTTCACTTATAGATTCTAACGATTATGAAAAGCAAAAATATTTTTCTTTTGGTCTTAGCGGTTGGACTGGCCGCTTGCAATAATGAGGATGTTCGTCTCGATGTGGCGGGCATGTTCTCTCCCAATGGCCCTACCAATGTCGTACGTTTCGAACAATCCGAGGCCTACAATGCTACTCGCGGCGAGATTCACATAGACATGGCGAGTGACAACTACCAGGTCTATGCTTGTACCGATAGCCACATTACGCGTCGCGACCATCGCAATCTGGCGTATTTTGTCAATGCCTTCGAGATGGCCACTGGGCCTAAAATGGCTGTCTTCTTGGGCGACTTAATCGATGCGCAAAACAATTTCCCTTGTGCCGATAGTGTTTTGAATCTCGGTGGACGCTCTATCCTCGATACTATTTTCCTCACGCCCGGCAATCACGATATCTATTTCAAGCAATGGGATATCTATCGTTCGTATTTCAAAACGGGAACCTATTGGTTCGATACCAATAATGGTGCGAAGAAACTTGATCTGTTCATCTGCGTAGATTCTTCGGAGGGCACGTTGGGCATTCCGCAATTACGTTGGCTGCGCAATCTCTTAGAGCAGAAGTCGCAAGAGGGTTATCGCCATATTATTGTCTTCACGCATACCCATCTTTGGAAATTGGACACCTCGCAAGGCGTTACTTCCAATTTTGCGTTGGAGGAAACCTACGAACTGACTGATTTGTTAGGCCGTTATGGCGTTGATTTTGTGTGGAGTGGCCATCAGCACGCCCGCCAATCGGTTATTTACAAGGACGTGCAATATCTGGTCCTCAATGCCACAAAGGACTCCGAAAAAGGCCAATCATATATGATTGCTGACATGGCCGACGATATTATCTACCATTATATTGATTATCCTAAAATCGAAGAATAAAACAAAATGTACTCTCGTTAAGATTTTGTTCAATTTTCCCGTTGCACGAGAAAAGACGAGATTCTAACCTGACGATCACGAGACGATCACCTGACAAAAAAATGTACGATTTTTAAGATTCCGGGAAAAATCGAACATACGAAAAAAGCGACCGTTAGGCCGCTTTTTCTTATTTCTTCGTTCCCTTGAAGGCGTTTTTGCCAATCTTCACTTCTGGCGGGAAGAGTGGTTGCTTCAGACTCTCGCAATCTTGGAAAGCACTGTTCCCGATTCGTTTCAGGAATCGCGGGTAACCTACTTTGCGCAAGTTCTTGCAGCCCATAAATGCTTCGTCGCCAATCACGCGCAACGAGTCGTTTATCTGTATCTCACGCAGACTGCGGCATTGGCGGAAAGCACCTTTCTTTATCTCCAAAAGACCGGAATTAAATGTCACTTTTGTCAGATTGACACATTGGTTGAATACTTCTGGCTGCAATTCTTTCAGTTGAGCAGGCAGAGCGATTTCCTCTAGCATCTTACATTCCATGAACGCGCCTGTTTCTAGCAATTGAATATGGTCAACCAGATAGATTTTCCGCATCTGCTGACAGTTACGGAATGCACGCTGACCAATGCGGAAAGTGGTTTCTGGCATATAGACGCGTTCCAGAGCCAGACAACCTTCAAACGCCTCATCGCCAATGGAATACAAGCCATCTGGAAGATTCACACGGTACAAACGCGAACAACCTTGACACATCTGTTTCGGCACCGAATTAACTAATCCCGGAAGTGTCAATTCACGAATAATCGAACAGCCGGCAAATGCCTTCTCGCCGATAAACTCAAGCGTTTCTGGCAATTCTATTTTCTCCAGTCCCGAACATCCCGCCAATGCACCATTGTCGATGCGGCGAAGACGCGCAGGAAGTTGTATTTGCTTAATACTGTGGCACATCATCAGCACACCTTGTTCCAGGACTTCCAGATTGTCGCTCAGCACTTGTGTCTTCAGGTTGCCGCAACCATAAAAAGCTCCCATCCCCAGTCTTTTCAACTCAACTGGTAGCGTAGCTGCTCTCAACATACCACATCCGTAGAAGGCAAAATTACCAACTTCTGTCACCGAACTTGGAATAATCACTTCTGTCAGATTGACACAATTGTAGAATGCCGCAGAAGGAATCACCGTAATCGACTCTGGTATCGTAACTGAGTGAAGCGTGGCGCGTTCTGCGAACGCTTTTTCTGCTATCAGTCGAATAGGAGTTTTGTTCTTGAAAAAGTATTTCGATGGCAGTTCATCGTTCGTCGCTACAATGCAATCGTCGATAATCAGCGCACCTTTTTTCCATTTGTTCTCGTTGGCATAAATTCCGCTTCCGGTAAACACATCCTCGCCAATCGATGTCACGCTTTCCGGTATCGTCACTTTCTCCAGATTCTTGCAATCGCGGAATGTCTCATGATCGATTCGAGTCAGTGTAGTTGGGAGCTCGACGCGAATGATTGTCTTATTGCCTTGAAATGCACCTGCGGCAATCAATCGTGTGCTTTCCGGCACTTCAAAACGTGGTTTGATGGTCTTGTCTGTGGCTATCAGAACACTGTCTATCCACAAACAACCTTCATTCCAGTTGGCTGCATTCTGCATAATTCCCGTGCCATCAAAAGCCGAACGATAAACGCGTTGCAACGTTTTAGGCAAAACCATATTGGTCAGTTTTTTGCAGCCTTTGAATGCTTTGTCACTAATCGCAATAACGGTGTACGTGTTCTGTCCCACAACTATTTGTTCTGGGATCAGCACTTCGCCCGTTAGTTTCGGATTCGATGCAACTTCGGCAGTCAGATAATTGTCGTCAATCGTGTAGCGTACGTCTTGATAGAGCGCTTCTTCTGCAGAGCAGAACAGACTACAAAGAACGACCGGTACAATCAAAAGTTTGCGTTCCAACGCGGATATAAAGTTGTCCATTTTCAATAAATTTTATTGCTTTGGGTTGATTATTGATTCCTATTTGTTCTATGGCTGTTGGTATCGGAATTCCAAGCAGATAACAAATGGCATTTTCTATGAGCCGTTTGCCTTCGTAAGTCAGATTAGCGGTCGAATATTCGCTCACACCAATCATCACCATTCGTTGAGGCAATACTGTTCCGTTGCAGTTTGTTCCTGGATCAAAATCAGCAATCGTGGTGTAATTGCTATACGAAACAGGTGTTGCTAGCAATTCAAACCCCGTGGTATTCGTCCAAGTATCAATGGCAGTCACGGCATTTGTATTCACTTGACTGAATAATTGCAACTGATTATCGCTTATTGCGATGTGTTGAAAAATCGGATGGTTGGCATTGCTTATGTTGATACTCAAATCGGTCGTGTTTTTCGCATCGCCCCAATTCCACACTGCGGCCTTGAGCAGAAAGGGTTTCAATAGTAGCATGGGCTTGTTGTAACCTTTCAGCGGAGTAAAACCCGCAGCGCCGCTATTGGGCTTTCCGCCCAAAACGATTACTTCGTAATCGCTATAATCTGTCGTTGCATCAGTGGCATCCGTTTCCACCACATAGAGCGAGTCGTTTTTTCTAAGATGTGCGAGCAACGCTTTGTCTTCCGTTGAATTCAGAATAGTGACGAAAGCCACGCGATGGGTTCCTTCCGGTTGTACATCTGGTATGGTGTCATCATCAATCGGCTTGTGCTCTTCGCCATCGGTTTCGTAGCATCCTAAATCGGGCGCATCGCCGTTGTAGCCGAGATTCACATCTATTCCCGCATCAATCAATGATGAACCGGTTGCCAGTCGCATAAATGTTCCTTCTGTCAAACTGCCGTCTGCTTGTCTTGGAGCCAGTATTTGCGTGGTATCCAACGACTGAAAATCAGCGTTCGACACGCTAAATCCGTTCCACGAATTATGATCAACTGTTGCAACCGTTTGCGAGCGATAACTGTCACTTCCTGTGCTTTTGTAACTAATGCAATTTTGTATGGTGTTGGTGCCATAGGAAGTGGTGAAACCATAGTTTGGACTATTTGCATACGCACTATTGTTGTACAGCCACATGGTTCCTCCGTTATTGTTTTGGTCAAAACCGCGTTTGTTGTTGGCTACAGACAAGCAATGGTGAATCAGTATTTTGTGGTCGGTATATTGTCCGCCCATCTTAAATCCATTTCCGTTGCCTTGACACGGATATTGTTCCAAAGTGATAGAAATGGTCTGGCCATAACGGTCAGTCATGGTAGTGCCTACTTTGCTGTCAAACCATGCTTTGTCAGTTTCATAGCGCGGATGGTCTTTCATGTTGTAATAGGCAGGACCGTTTTGATAGCAGATACAATTTTCAATTATGGTCTGACTATTGCTAACTCGCTGGAAGAAATCCCATCCGTCATCACTATTTCCCCATGCACGACAACCGATGTAATGATTGCCAGGTCCGGTAAATTGTTTGTCGGCAAAACCATCGGCATTACCACCAAAATCAGCTTGACCGCTACTATTTAAATTTTCATAGTCGAAATTATCATGACTATCCACATTCAGAATAGTGTTATTTCCGCCTTTCTTCATTTGGCAACCTGTATCTGCAGAACCATAGATATCCAGATTCTCAAACAGGCAATACGAACCTTCGCAATAGAGATTGTTCTTTCCGGAATAAGCAATGGCGAGATTCTTGATATGCACGTAGAGCGAATTTTCATGAACGGTTATGCCTCTTGTTCCATATGTCACTTTGTGAAAATCCAAAATAGCTTTCTCGCCCGGATAACCGGAGATAACGATTCGTTTGGAAGCTGAACCTTGCTTATTGATACTGAATTTGTCCGTAAACAAATAAGTTCCACCGCGCAAATAGAGTGTATCGCCTCCATTTTGAAGCTTAGATACTCCGTTTGCAAACGAGCATGGTGAACCAATGGCTCCATTCCCGTTTCCGTTAGGCGAAGCGTAGTAGGTCGCAGCATTTAGCGAAGTGAACATCGAAAGCATCATAATCATGAGGCAAGCTAACGTGTTCTTTTGAGCCATAAGGGCACGATTGACATCTTTTCTCACTTCCATAATAAAGTATAGTCTTAAGCGAATAATGGTAAGCCACAAGATCATTTTTCCTTTCCAAGTGGCTTTAGGAAGTCTATTCTGCAACTCGTCTAACACGCGCTTTTGCGCATCTAGATGCACGTGCGAGGTAGTACTCTCCGGATTATTGGTGTATAGATAACCCGCATAGCGAATTTTCTTGCATGTTGCACCCGAAAGCCACAGGTCTGTGGAAAATATCACATCCTCGTAGATCATTCCTCCTTCAAATCGGATATTTCTCAGCGCACTTCGTCTGTATAGTCGCATACACGGAGAAGTATAGCGATAACGATGTTCAGGCAATTGGCGAATTCCGACACGCCATCCTTTTTCGCTTAGCGCATCGCTTGTACGGCGATATCCACTCTGCACATAATCTACACCTTTGATGGCAGCCAAGTGACGATTGCACCAATCTGGAGCAATTCGGTCATCCGCATCAACAAATGCGATATATTCGCCTGTCGCATTTTCCATTCCCAGATTGCGAGCGATGGATTGGCCCGAGTGTTGCTGAGTAAACAGTTTGACTTGTCGCCTTGGATCTTCCGCATGTTTTTTTGCATACGTTTGGGCAATAGCAAGACTATTGTCGGTGCTACAATCGTCCACCAGAATAATTTCCAGTGGTTCAGTAGTGTTTTGCCCGATAATGGAGTCCAGACAATCTGTCAGGTACTTCGCGGCGTTATAGATGGGGATGATGATACTAATCATGAGCTACTTTCGATTGAATGATTTGTTCCAAATGTTTACATTGTGTTTCGCGACTAAACTCTTCGCGATGAATGGCATGCTGAAGAGTATAACCCTGTTGCTTCCATTCGTTGTATTTATCTTTGATAAATGCTTTTATCTTTTCTTTGTCATTGGTGGCAATTCCTGCTTTCGTATAGTCAATCATTTGGGCCAGTTCTCCATTGTCTGATGGAACGCATAGAATAGGTTTGTCACATCCTAATGCTTCATAAAATTTCGTAGTTAGCATGCCATGTGCGCCCATCTGTGTCAACACAAGCATAATACTGCTTTGTCGAATAGCATTTCCTAGTTGCTGGAATGCCATAGGCCGATTTTTCGGTGTGTGTATATCTAGTGTAACGGGAATGTCCAGTTCTTGTATGGCACTTTTTAGTTGTTGCAGAGCCGATTGCTGCCAGTCGAAAAGTGATCCGATATAAGTGATTCGGAAAGTATCGGCCTTGCAATCCTCAGCAAAGAATTGCGCTTCTTCGAAGCCATTATATACGATGTGTGTATTCGGATTGAATTGTTTGATAAATTCCGTATGCCATTTTGAGACCGTAGTAATGGCGTTTGCTGCGCGCAAAACATTGTTGCGGCGACGAATATGTATGGCGCGGTAGATTCTCCGTCCGCACATTGCCCACCACGTACGATGTTTGTACTGATAGCGCGAATCGGCTATCTGCTCGTCCAAATCACGAATATCACATATCAAAGGCACATCGTAGAATCGCGCTATTCGTTTGGCTGCGCCTAGTGGAAAATCAGAGAAAGCGGAACAAAGTACTACATCCGGTTTCTGAATCTTCGCGTATTTGCCGCTTAGTACCCGCTTGGCAAAAATGCGATTGTGCCAATCGGTTAGCAATGTCCAAATAGTTTTTACAGCCCAATCGAATGTCTTCCCGCTATACATCGGAATCGTAACAATTGGATAATCGTGTGCAAAATCCAATGGCTGATATTGCTCAGTCAGCAAAGTTACATCATAACCTTTCCGCACGAAATAATCGCACAGATAGCGCAGACGCGGCAAGTATCCGGGCAAGGCGGGCGGATCAGAAACAACTAATATGTGGCGCTTTCGACTCATTGTCTAATCAGTTGAATCAGTTTCGGATATAGCGAACGGTGGTATTCGGGTTCCACGAAATTACTATTATGCCAAAGTAAACATAAATCTCCATGATGTAAGCGAACTTTGTCTATCAAACGTTCACATAAGAAATACGCCTCATCTTCGTTTAGATTCATATAATTGGCTTGGCTGAGCGTATTATCCATGATGAGTAACGGGTGTAGAGTCAACTTCGTCAACTGCATAGTTTGCGGATTGATCCATCGTACGGCACGTGATGTTTGTAGACGAAAACCTGCTTGATCGGCAAAGCCCATTGTGAAATCATCGGTATAGCCCGCATCTGCTAGTCGTTGCATATGTTCTATCGAACTGCGCAGATAGTGAGCACGAAACATCTTGCTGTATTCTATTTTAGGAATAGCACCATAATAACTGCCGTGAACACCCAAATACACATTACTATGCCGCAAGAGGTGTTTCAGTTTTCTCCAGTCACGTCCCCATAAGGCGTATTGCGGATAGTCATATCCTTTTCCTTTGGTGCGTTTGACAAAATATATGGTATCGGCGTTTGGTAGTTTTGCATCTTGTTCCAGTATCCACGGGAAAGTATATAGCGGGTCATTGTGAATATCACGCCAAGCAGCCAAGACTGCTTTTGCTTCGCCACGTAGAAAACCGCCTACCGCGCCACGCAAATGGCGATATTGTTCAATGGCATCGATATCATGCGTCAAATAAATATGACTAAATCCGGGCGAAGGAAGAGGCAAATCCAATTGCTTCAGCAGCAATCGGGCGTATTCGTCCAAGCGCGGTATTTGCAAACGGCTTTTTTGTGCTAAGAAAGAGAAACGCGCAGCAAAACGGCCATGCTCATCGCGTTGATTGTTCATCAGTTCTTCTGCACGAGAAGTGAAGAAGAATGTAGCATATACGATGTCCGTGCGGATAATAGCTTTCCCTTTTGCGGGTTGCTCCACTTCCGGCTTCTTCAGTTCAGGCAAAATCAAATCTTTGCCTAGATGACCATTGGGTATAATGATCACATCATGTGTTTTCAATGCATGTTCATCTGCCGTGTATGCCACACGTTTGGCCGCTTCGGCATCTCCGTAGCAAAGCCATGTGATGATATAATCAATTATCTCATTCATCGCTCAAAATCTCCCATTCGTAGAGTTTTTGTTCTATCTGGTGTTTGACGTTTTCGTATTTCTGAAACATCTCCGCCGTCTGATTTTCTGTCACGGCGAGTAGTTGCTCTATTTCCGCTTGTTGCTGTTCCAGTTGTGCGATGGCTTCTTCCGTTTCGGCTATTTGTTTCTCTTTTTTTCTCTTCGCAGCATTCTCGGCTTTTTGTGCCGCATAATCCAGTTTCGCTTCGGTTATCTCTCGTGATTGTCTCGATAAAGTCTCGTCTTTGTCTCGTTCACTCTTTGGATTTTTGCGCTCCAATTCTTGTAGGTTGTCAATCTTTTTAGCTCGCAAGAAATCGTAAATGCCACCTAGATGTTCTTTCACTCTTCCTCCGCCAAACTCATAGACTTTGCTTACTAGTCCATTCAGGAAATCACGGTCGTGGCTCACACAAATCAATGTGCCGTTGAAATCCTTCAGTGCAGCTTTGAGCACATCTTTCGATTGCATGTCCAGATGGTTAGTCGGCTCATCGAGAATCAGTAGGTTGCATGGTTCGAGCAGCAAACGAATCATCGCTAATCGGCTTCTTTCTCCTCCGGATAAGACTTTCACTTTCTTGTCGCTCGCTTCTCCTCCGAACATGAAAGCGCCAAGTATGTCGCGGATTTTGGTGCGAATATCTCCGACTGCTACATAATCGATAGTCTCAAATACGGTCAGATTCTCGTCCAATAGAGCCGCCTGGTTTTGCGCGAAATAGCCAATCTTGACATTATGACCAATCTTGAGCGTGCCTAGATAATCCAGTTGGCCCATGATACATTTGACCAGTGTGGTTTTTCCTTCTCCGTTTTTGCCGACAAACGCCACTTTTTCGCCACGACGGATAGTAAATGTCACATCGTGAAAAACATTGTGCTCGCCGAAATCTTTGCGTAGATCTTCCACTATCAGCGGGAAATCTCCGCTACGCGGAGCTGGCGGAAAACGCAGATTCAGTCGACTGGTATCTTCTAGATCCACTTCTAGTCGTTCCAGTTTTTCCAACTGCTTGATGCGGCTTTGCACTTGTACGGCTTTTGTGGCCTTATACCTAAAGCGCTCAATAAACTCTTCGGTGTCTTGAATCATCTTCTGTTGATTCTGGTAGGCGCGCACTTGTTGCTCATGACGCTCTTTTCGCAGTTCGACAAATTGGCTGTAATTGACGTTATAATCATATATGCGGCCCAGTGTTATTTCGATGGTCCGATTGCATACGTTGTCGATAAAAGCTCGGTCGTGGCTGACCAACAAAACTGCACTTTGGCTCGTCTTGAGAAAATCTTCCAGCCATTGGATGGATTCAATGTCCAAATGGTTGGTCGGTTCGTCCAATAGCAACAAATCCGGATGCTGTAGCAAAATCTTTGCCAACTCAATACGCATTCTCCATCCTCCGGAAAATTCGCTACATGGCCTATCGAAGTCTTTTCGCTCAAATCCAAGACCGATTATCGTTCGGTCCATCTCCGCAACACGTCTGGCTTGTTCCTCTTCCGGTACATCCGCAAAAACAGTCATCACCTCGTCTCGCAATGTGCGGCCATCCTTATGCAGCATTACCTGTGGCAAATAACCAATCGTCATGTCCGCATCGCGCGCGATACGACCACTTGTCGGCGTATATTCGCCCGCAATGAGTCGTAGTAACGTAGTTTTGCCCGCGCCGTTCTTGCCGACCAGAGCAATCCGCTCCTTGCGGTTGATGAGCAGCGTGATGTCGTCGAGCACTGGGCGTGACGCAAACTCCATACTAAGATGGTCAATGGTTAGCATTCTTGCCGTAGAGTTTATGGTTGATAACGCGCCAAAGTATTAGGGTGAGCATTGTTGCAAACGCAAAATCAGTTATCAGCAATACCCAACAATTCCAGTTACGTCCTAAGATAGCCAAGCCAATGCAGAGCAAACTAACAGAGAGCAAAACGCACGTTGTCTGTATATGATTGAGTCCTGTTTTTAGCAGCAAATGGTGAATATGGTTTTTGTCCGGTTGGAATGGCGAACGATGCTGCTTGATACGCGTTAGGCTGACACGAATCGTATCAAACAAAGGCACAGTTAGTACGCAGATAGCGACAACCGGAGCCGCATCCATGTGGAAAATCTCCGGAACTTCGTGGTAAGCATTTATCTCGCAGAATCGGAAGACAAATGCTGTTAATAGATAGCCCAAGAGCAAACTGCCTGAGTCGCCCATAAATATCTTCTCTTTGTGCCCAAATACGTTGTAGATGAAGAACACGGCTAACGCGCCAATCATACAAATGGCCAAAATAGCCCAACTGCGTTCGTTTACCAAACTAAAATAGATGGCGAAAAACAGGCAATACAATATCCCCAAGCCACTTGCTAGTCCGTCTATTCCGTCAATTAGGTTGATGGCGTTGATGATAGCTATCAGCACAAATAGTGAAATCAGGTAACTCGGTATAACACCAATCTCTCCAATGCCGAAAATGCCATGCAAATGGGTGATACGCAAGTCTGCAAAACCTATCAAGGCCAGTCCTGCCAATGTCTCTCCAAACAATTTGGCTGTTGGAGTCAAAATCAGTACGTCATCGATAAAACCTACTGCCATAATCGCGAAGATGCCAATCAGGAAGAACTGATTCTGATTCATCTGATTGAACTCAAATAACATATAAGTTAGCATGAAACTGAAGTAGATATTCAGTCCTCCGATATTTGGCACATCGCCTTCGTGGCTCATACGCTTATTGGGACGTACGACAAATCCTTTGGTTTTGGCGATGCGAATCACCAAAGGCATGCCAATCAGTCCTAGCACAAAGCTGACGATACCGATTAGATAGGCGTGTTGTATGAAAAACGATTGTATCATTGTTGGTCTAATTGCTCGTAAATAGAATTCTTACTGATATATTCGGGTACTAATTTCTTCATCTGGCGAACAGTAGTGAAAGTCTTGTTCTGTTTGCTTATATCAATCAGTTGATCTACTTGGGCGCTGACTTGGTCAAAGTCAAACTCTCTAACTCGAGCAATCATAATCTTAGGATTGTCTGTCGGCAGAGTTGTCTCTTTCTGATTAAGCAATTCTTCGTATAGTTTCTCTCCCGGTCGCAGACCTGTGAAGACAATAGGTATATCTTTTTCCGGTGTATAACCTGCCAAGCGAATCATATTGCGTGCCAAGTCCAAAATCTTAACCGGTTGCCCCATATCGAAGACAAAGATTTCTCCTCCTTGTCCTAAAGTACTGGCTTCCATCACCAAGCAACATGCTTCAGGAATAGTCATGAAGTAGCGAATAATATCCGGATGAGTTACTGTTACAGGTCCGCCTGCTGCAATCTGCTTCTGGAAATACGGAATCACAGAACCATTGCTGCCCAACACATTTCCAAATCGCGTAGTGATGAATTTGGTGCAGCTCGAATTCTCTTTTTGCAAGTATTTGAAGAGCGATTGTACGTAAATCTCTGCAATACGCTTGCTAGCTCCCATGATATTGGTTGGATTTACGGCTTTATCTGTGGAAATCATGACAAAGCGCTCTGCTTTGTATTTCACAGCCATATCCGCCATGTTTTTGGTACCAAGCACATTGGCTTGAACTGCTTCGTTAGGATGATTCTCCATAAGCGGAACATGCTTGTATGCCGCGGCGTGATACACTACATCCGGACGCATCTCATTGAATATCTGCTCAATACGCTCACGATTGCGGATATCAGCTATAACAGGAATAAAGCGTGCTTCGGGGAAACGATTGTGGAGATCCAGTGTCAAATCATGCAAAGGCGATTCTGCCATTTCCAGTAGAATCGTAACTTGTGGCTTGTAGCGTTGAATTTGTCTAACCAGTTCGCTACCAATACTTCCTGCTGCGCCACTAACCAAAACAACTTTGTTCTGGATGATTTGACGAACATTCTCAGTATTAATCTCAATCTTCGGACGTTCTAGCAAGTCTTCAATGCGAATAGAGTCGATACGACCAATACGTTGCGCATCAATATCGTCTGTATTGTCAAATTGTGTGAAATACGGCGTTGTGAGGATGCGAATATTGTGGTCGATGAATATTTGCAAATCCTTTGCGGGATTGATATTCTGCATCTTCAGTGGTGAAACGATGACATGTTTGATGCCTCTCGTTTCCATCCAATCGAATAGCCGCTCGTTCAGTTGACGCACTTTTAGTCCCGCTAAATCATATCCCGAGCGTTGGTCTGCATCGCAAATAAATCCTACTGGTCGATACGGCATATTTCCTGCCGAACGTAGCATCTTGGCAATGGCTATTCCTGCCGATTGTGTGCCGTAAATCATCACTCGTGGGCTACCATTACTCTGTTGTAGTGTTTCGCCGATGGTTTTTACTCCTACGCGAAGACAGAACATAAGTACGAACGCCACGAAAGCATAAATCATCAAGACAGTATTCAAAATCGGATGCTGACCTGTTATTTTTTGGAAGATAAAATTAACGATGAGTAGCAGTCCACTGGTAACTAAAGTCGACAATAATACCTTAATCGTGTCAATAAAAGTGGAGTAGCGCAGAATGCCCGAATAGGTGTGAAAAGCCCAGCAAGCTAATGTCTGAACAGCAATCACAATCAGATACTGATAGCTTAGGAACAATACGCTTTGACCTATTTCTCCATAACCGAACGTACCACTTCCAATCCACACACTCAGCCAGAAAGCAATTGTACATAGCAGTATGTCCAATAACAATACACCCCATCGTGGCAAATAATGAATAGCCGGCAGATGAGAGAAAATATCCGAATTAATCAATTCTTTAATGTTGTGTTTCATATCTATTCTAATAATCGGGCAATATATTTGCCTGTATAACTTTCTTTACATTTTGCTATCTGTTCCGGAGTTCCTTCACACACTATGTTTCCTCCTTCATTTCCACCTTCAGGACCAAGGTCAATTACATGATCTGCAGCCAGTATCACAGCGGGATTATGTTCTATGATGATGACCGTGTGTCCTTTGCTGATCAGTCTGTTTAGTGCTGTTAGTAGCACATCGATATCTTTGTGATGTAGGCCTGTCGTTGGTTCGTCAAAAACGAAGATGGTGGGTTGTCCTTCTTCTTGAGCCAAGAACGAAGCCAATTTCACGCGCTGACTTTCTCCTCCGGATAGCGTACTGCTACTCTGGCCCAATTGTATGTAGCCGATTCCTACATCTTGCAGAGGTTTGAGTCGTTTTATAATCTTTGTGCAGTTCGGATCCTCCGAGAAAAATTCAACGGCTTGATTCACAGTCATGCAAAGCACATCATAGATGGATTTGCCACGATAGTGAACATCCAGTATGTCTTGTTTGAATCGTCGTCCGTGGCATTGCTCGCACTCGAGTGTCAAGTCTGCCATAAACTGCATCTCTATCGTAATCGAACCTTCTCCTTGACATTGCTCGCATCTTCCGCCCGGCGTATTGAACGAGAAATGTGCAGGTGTGAGACCTAATTGTTTGCTCAGTGGCTGTTCTGCGTAGAGGCGGCGAATCTCATCATATGCTTTCAGATAAGTAACAGGATTGCTTCGGCTACTACGACTCAGCGGATTCTGATCGACAAACTCGATATCTTTCACCAGATGCAGACTTCCGCTCAAATGACCGAAATCGCCTGTGTGCTCAGCAAATACTCCGCCGTAATGTTTCTTTAGAGCAGGGTAGAGCACTTTGCTTACCAAACTCGATTTGCCACTTCCGCTCACTCCGGTTACCACAGTCATTACGTGTAACGGAAAACGAACAGTCAGGTCTTTCAGGTTGTTCTCACATGCACCATCTATCTGGATATAACTGTTCCATTTGCGTCGTTGTTGCGGAACATGGTATTGGAACAAATCGTTACGCGGCTTGCCTTGATACACAATCTCTCCGCCATGTCTTCCTGCTGCAGGGCCAATTTCGATGATATGATCGGCCGCGGCAATAATATCTTCATCGTGCTCGACTACCACAATCGTGTTACCCAGGTCGCGCAATTCTCTCAATACATGAATCAGCCGTTCTGTATCACGCGGATGCAAGCCGATAGATGGTTCATCCAGTACATAGAGCGAACCAACCAGACTGCTTCCCAGCGACTTAGCCAAACTGATGCGCTGACTCTCTCCACCGGATAAAGTGTTGCTCATTCGGTTTAGAGTGAGATAACTCAGTCCAACATCTTGCATAAATTGCAGTCGGCTTTTTATCTCGTGCAGCAACATCTCTGCTGTCTTTTGTTCTATATCATTCAGCGTGAGATGGTCGAACCATTCTGTCAGTTCGCTAATCGACATCGCGCATAACTGCTGTATGTTTTTCCCTCCAACAATCACGTATCCTGCTTCACGGCGCAGACGTGTGCCATTACATATCGGACAAATGGTTTTGCCACGATAGCGTGCCAACATCACTCTGTACTGAATCTTGCTGTATTGTTTGTCTTCCAGTTCGCGGAAGAAAGCATGCAGACCTTTGAAGTATTCGTTTCCGGTCCAGATGACTTGCTTCTGTTCTGTAGTCAGTGCATAGAATGGAGTGTGAATCGGAAAATCAAATTTACCGGCATTGTATACCAGTGCATCGTTCCATTCGCTCATTTTCTCTCCATGCCAACAAGCAATCGCACCTTCGTAGATGGATTTTGATTTGTCTGGCACTACCAAATCTTGGTCTATACCGACAATATTTCCAAATCCTTTACACTCAGGACATGCACCAATCGGATTATTGAAGTCGAAGAGGTGCTCACTTGGCTCGACAAACTGTATCCCGTCTGCTTCAAATCGTTCGGAGAACACTTTCTCTCGTTTGTCCACCCATACTCGACATTCGCCTTGTCCTTCGAAGTATGCTGTTTGAACCGAATCAGCAAATCGGTTGGATGTTGCTTGCTCGTGATCTACTACAATACGATCTACTAGCAGATACGTCTCTTTGTCTCCTATCGTTTGCCATGTGTCGGCATCTAGTCTGACCGTATCTCCGCCAACTAGCAATCGGCTGAAACCTTGACTCAACCATATGGCCAGATGTTCTTGCAGCGTGCGTCCTTCAGGCAACACAATCGGACTCAGCAAATATAGGCGTGTTCCAATTGGCTGCGCTTCCATATATTCGACCACATCGCGAATCGTGTTGCGCCTTACTTCCTCGCCGCTCACGGGCGAATAGGTGTGCCCTACGCGCGCGAAAAGAAGTTTCAGGTAGTCGTATATTTCCGTGATGGTTCCTACTGTGGAACGCGGATTCCTGCTGCTCACTTTCTGTTGAATAGCTATCGCAGGCGGTATTCCTTCTATCTTGTCAACCTCAGGCTTTTGCATGCGGCCCATAAATTGGCGCGCATATGCGCTGAGGCTTTCTACATAGCGGCGTTGTCCTTCCGCATAAAGTGTGTCGAACGCCAGTGAACTTTTTCCACTGCCGCTAACACCGGTTACCACAACTAGTTTGTTGCGCGGTATATCTACCGTCACATGTTTTAGATTGTGCGTATCCGCTCCTTCTATGCGAATAATATCATCCAATTCTCGTTATTTCCTGCAAGCTGCTTCTGCGTCTTTCCTCAGTTTCTGCAAGCGTAGATGCGAACTTTCAATCGTCGTGTCCATTTGTGCTTTGGTCAGTTTCGGCACGCGAATAGGTGTTCCTACTGTGATTTGGTTCGGATTGCTGATTCGGTCGCGATTGGCATCATATAAGTATGGCCAATAGGCTTTGCTGCCATAGTAACGCTTGCTCATCCAGGTCAGTCGACTGGCTTCGTGCATCGGCTCAATGGTAATGAGATCCTCGTAAAGCACATTTTCCGGTTCCGGAGTCGTGATTGTCTCGGTATTGTCTCGTTCACTCTTGACCGAATCTGCGGACTCTGCTTCGTTTATTTCTGCTATTCCTGTTGTGTCAGTCGCTACCGGTTTGGCAGTTTGTTCTGGTTCTACCAACTCAGTAGTAGTAGGTCGCGGTTGCAGCAACGATTCTACCCAATTGGTCAATTGGCTACGTAGGAAGAAATAAGCACCTAACAGCAACAGAATCAGGATAATCACGCAGATCAGCGTATCGCGGAAGAAATGATATTTCTTTTTCTTCTTCGGTTCTTCTGCCGTTTTCGGTTCTGCTTTCACCGGTTCTTTTACTGGCTCCGGTTTCTTTAGCGATTCCGGTATCTTAATCGGTTGCGGTTCTTTAATCGGCTCCGGTTTCTTAACAGGTTCTGGCGCTTTTACAGGCTCAGGTTCCTTTACTGGCTCTGGCTCTTTCACCGGTTCCGGTTCTACTACAACCGGTTTCGGTTTCACCTCCACTTTCTCCTTTTTCTTCTTTGGTTTCTGAGGCGATTGACCTAGATCAGCCAAAATATCTACTATCTCTTCCGCTTGCTCGCCTAGTTTCTTCAGCGGATTGACTTCTTCTGCCACCACTGGCGCTGCTTCTGCCGAAGGAACTATCCGATTGTTCTCAATCAGCTCTTTCACTCCCGCTTCTGGCGTAAATGCCAGTTTGTTGTAGCCTTCTATAGTGATGGCTTCGCCCGAAGTCACATTCACACTTTTGCGCGGAGCTACTTGTTGCAGACGAAAAGTGCCAAGACCGTTTATCTTGACTTGCTTGTCTTGCTTCAGAGCTTCCACTATCTGTGCGTTGAGTGCGTTGAGAAACGTGTTCGCGTCTTTTTCGCTCACTCCCGCGCGTTGCGCTAAGGCGCGGCGCAATTCGGTCCAACTGAGTTTATCTGCCATGTTTTAGATTTTTTTGAGTTCATCTTTGATGTTGGCCACTGGTCTGAATACCAGTTGCTTTTTCTTGGGAACCACTGTCCGCTCGCCTGTGCGCGGATGCACTATGGTCCGCTCGTTACGTTCCTTGATTTCCAACGTCCCGAGACCTTGTAGTTGAATGGCTTTGCCTGCCATCAGGTTTTCTCGCAGTATAGCATTGTTGGTGTTCAGCAGATGCTCCACGCTTTTTTTGCTCATTCCTGTGGCATTAGCCACCAGAGTGATAAAATCTTTTGTTAACATAGTATTCCGTATAAATCAAATTCTTCTGCTTTGGTTATTTTCACGTTGTACAGATTCCCGATGGTTAGCTCATCGCCATTCGACTCAATCAGTACTTCGCAATCTACTTCTGGACTGTCGTATTGTGTTCGTCCGATATAGTAGTTGCCTTCTTTTCGGTCTATGATAACGCGTTCGGTTGTACCGACTCTTTGTGCCATCAGCTCTCCGCTTATCGTCTGCTGAATAGCCATCAGTTCGGCCACGCGCGCTTGTTTTACTTCTTCCGGTATATCGTCCTTGTAATGTTTGTTTGCATAGGTGCCTTCTTCGTCCGAATAAGCAAAACAACCCATTCGATCAAATCGCATCTCTTTTACCCATTGTTTCAGCGCCTCAAAATCTTCTTCTGTCTCACCCGGATGACCAACTAGCAGCGTGGTTCGAATGCATATCCCGGGTACACGTTTGCGAATTTTGCGTATCAGCGCATCTTGTTCTGCGCTCGTGATGTGTCTGCGCATTAGGTCCAACATATGGTTGGTGCAATGTTGCAACGCGATGTCTAGATATTTGCAAACATTCTTGTGTTTTGCCATTACGTCTAGCAACTCATCCGGAAAATCGGTCGGGTAGGCATAGTGCAGACGAATCCATTCCACGCCTTCTATCTGTGCCAACTCATCCACTAGTTCCGGTAGTACATGGCGTTGCTCTAAATCCAAACCATAACTACTCAGATCTTGCGCAATCACATTCAGCTCTTTCACGCCTTGACTCACTAGCCAACGTGCTTCGTCCAGTATCTCTTTTTTCGGCCTACTGGTATGTCTGCCTGTTATCAACGGAATAGCGCAATACGAGCACATTCGGTTGCATCCTTCGGAAATCTTCAAGTACGCATAATGCACGGGAGTAGTGAGTGTGCGCTCATAGGTGTAGCACGCGCGCGTACAAGAAAGCCTGCTACCTATCGTCTCAACTAGTTGCATGTAATCGAACTTGCCGAAATAAGCATCCACTTCCGGTATCTCTTTCTCCAGTTCCGCGCGGTAACGCTCACTCAGACAGCCCATTACATATAGTCTGCGCAGCTTGCCTTTCTTCTTCCGTTCGCCCATCTCCAGTATCATCCGGACGCTCTCTTCTTTCGCATCACCAATAAAACCGCACGTATTGATAACGGCTATTTCCCCCTTCGGATCGGGTGAATCATGCGTCACGCGCCAACCTGCAGCCTCCAATGGCCGCATCACACGCTCCGCATCTACCAGATTTTTCGAGCATCCGAGCAATATGAAGTCTATCTCTCCTTCCCTAAACACTAATCCCTAATCCCTAATCGTTCTTCTAATTTCCTAATTCGCAATGGAATTTGATACGCACCAGACGAACGTGACGCTCGTCGTAATAATCCTCACCCAGTTCTTCCATTGCTTTCTTTATGTTGTCGTCATCCGCACTTTTGAAGTATTCGTATATCTCTTCTTCCTCGTCCGGATCCAGTACTTCTTGTATGAAATAGTTGATATCTATCTTTGTGCCGCTGAATACGATGGCTTCCAGTTCTTCCAGCATCTCATCCATCGACATACCGCAACTCTCGGCTAGGTCATCCAGATCTACACGCCTGTCTATGGCTTGAATAATCTGTTTCTTTCTCGTCGATTTCTTGGCCACAGTGCGAATACGCAGGTCTTCCGGACGAATGATTTCATTTTCCTCAACGTATTCTTTTATCACGCGCAGAAACTCGTCTCCGTAACGCTTAGCCTTCGCTATACCTACGCCTGGAATGGTCAGCAGTTCTTCCATCGTGATGGGGTAGGTAGTGGCCATGGCTTCCAGACTCGGATCTTGGAAGATGACAAACGGAGGCACATCGTTCTTCTTCGCCATCTTGCGGCGTATATCTTTCAGTATCGAGAACAGCACTTCATCGGCCGCGGCACAAGTTGCACCTAGACCTTCTATCACTTCTTCCTCGTCTTCCTGAACTTCTATCGGCACTTCAAATTTGACGGGCTTGCGAATAAATTTCTTGCCTTCTGGTGTCAGCTTCAGGTCACCGTACGAATCCACGTCTTTCTTTATCATGCCGTCTAGCAACGCCTGACGAATGATAGCGTGTAGCGTACTTTCTTCCTCGTCACTCGCGGCACCGAAGTTCTCTAGTTCGTCGTGATGATAACTAACTACTTCCGAAGTCTTGTTGCCGTGTAGAATATCAACGATGTGCTCGGCTTTCTGTTTCTCGTTTACTATTTGGATGGTTTCCAGAGTTATCTGCAGCAATTCGCTTGCATCCACCATCTTGTAGGTCTTCTTACAGTTGTCGCAGTTACCGCAATTATCCTCTTCGTATTCCTCGCCAAAATAGTGCAGCAGTAGTTTTCTGCGGCAGATAGTCGATTCGGCATAACTCTGCGTCTCAAAGAGCAACTGGTTGCCGATACCTATTTCTTTCGGAGTCTTGCCTTGTTGGAATTTACGCAGACGCTCGATGTCATCTGGCGAATAGTAGCATATACATTGCCCTTCGCCGCCATCACGCCCCGCACGACCGGTCTCTTGGTAATAGCCTTCCAGTGATTTTGGTATGTCGTAGTGTACTACAAAGCGCACATCCGGTTTGTCGATTCCCATACCGAAAGCTATCGTCGCCACTATCACCTGACATTCTTCCATTAGAAAGGCATCCTGATTGGCGGTCCTAGTCGCTGCATCCATGCCCGCGTGGTAAGGACGGGCCGAGATACCATTCACCTGGAGTACCTGGGCCAAATCTTCCACTTCCTTACGAGCCAAGCAATAGACAATGCCCGACTTGCCTTCCATCGAACGGATGTATTTCACTAGGTCTTTATCTACCTCGCTCGTTTTCTGGCGTACTTCGTAGTATAGGTTCGGACGGTTAAAACTGCTTTTGAAGACAGTCGCATCCATCATGCCCAGGTTTTTCTGTATATCTTTCTGTACTTTCGGCGTTGCCGTGGCTGTCAGGGCGATTATCGGAGCCTTGCCGATACGCTGAACCATACTGCGTATCTGGCTGTATTCCGGACGAAAATCGTGGCCCCATTCTGAGATACAGTGCGCCTCATCCACCGCGTAGAAACTTATCTTCACGCCTTGCAAGAAATCCACGTTCTCGTTTTTCTGCAGGCTTTCGGGCGCTAGGTATAGCAATTTGGTCTTGCCTTTCAGCACATCCTCCTTCACCGCGTTTATCTCACCGCGACTCAAGCTCGAGTTGATGAAATGGGCTACGCCCTCCTCTTCCGAATAGTTGCGTACGGCATCTACTTGGTTCTTCATGAGTGCAATCAACGGAGAGATGACGATGGCCAAGCCATCCATAATCATAGAAGGTAATTGGTAGCAGAGACTTTTTCCGCCTCCTGTCGGCATCAATACAAAGGTATCTTTCCCTTCCATCACATTGCGAATGATGGCTTCCTGGTTGCCCTTGAACGTGTCGAAGCCGAAGTTTATTCGAAGCGCCTCTACTAATTGTTCATGTGTTACATCCATAGTAAAAAACTAATTTGGCCGCAAAGATACATATTTTATTTAACATATGCAATACCTTATGTCTTTTTTGTCTTTTTTTTGCATCTTCTGAGGTGTTTTTGACCCCTTTCTACTTATGTTTTTTCACCAAAATACACACACCACACGTATTATATACATATGTATATAATACTAAAGAGAATATAGAAGAAAAATAGTGCGTTATTAGTGCGTTATAAGTGCGTTATAAGTGCGATATAAGTGCGATATAAGTGCGATATAATCGACCCAATCGCATGCGCCTTTTATGGCCCTTCTAGGTGCAATTTCTACACAAAAAATGGCAAAAATTACGAAATATTTCGAAAAAAATGCATAAAACTCTTGCATGTTCGAAAAAAAAGCAGTAATTTTGCACCGATTTAGTGTGAGTGGGCATAATACGCCCGCGTAGCACGCGAACTTAATTGTACAGTTTGTACCATGCAAAAACGTGATTTATCCTTTGCACAGCTCTTCAATTTGAGCTTTGGATTTTTCGGAGTACAAATCGCTTATGCGCTGCAGAGCGCCAATATCTCCCGTATATTTGCTACTCTGGGGGCTGACCCGCACCAGTTGTCTTTCTTTTGGATTCTTCCGCCATTGATGGGAATGATTGTCCAACCGCTAGTTGGAAAGTACTCTGACAAAACGTGGACGCGTCTCGGACGTCGTAAACCTTATTTGCTTGTAGGAGCACTTATCGCGGTAGCCGTGATGATTCTGCTCCCGAATTCTGGTAACTTTACTTTTGTGCAGTCCGCTTTCCTTGGACTTAATGCAGCTATGTGGTTTGGACTCTTCAGTCTCATGTTCCTTGATACGAGTATCAATATCGCCATGCAGCCATTCAAGATGATGGTCGGCGATATGGTCAACGAGAAGCAGAAAGGAACGGCCTATGCTATCCAATCGGCCCTGTGTAATGCGGGCTCGGTGGTAGGCTATCTGTTCCCGATTTTCTTTACGTGGATTGGTATAGCCAATACCGCTCCTGAAGGTGTTGTCCCGGATTCTGTCAAGTGGAGTTTCTACGTCGGTGCCGCTATCCTTATCCTCTGCTCGCTCTATACATTTGCAACAGTTAAGGAGTTGAATCCACAAGAATACGCCGAATTCCATGGTATAGATGCGGCAAAGAAAGAGGAAAAAGAAGAAAAAGGTTTCTTTAGCCTTCTTCGCGAGGCTCCCTCCGCTTTCTGGACGGTGGGACTCGTTCAGTTCTTCTGTTGGGCTGCTTTCATGTATATGTGGACCTATTCTATTGGAGCGATTGCTGATAATTGTTGGCATGCAACGCAAATAGCGACTCAACGCTTAGCTGAGTTAGATGCAAATGCAATTGCAGTATTAATGGAGAAGTTCCATGTTAATACTATGGAGGAACTAATTCCCAAATATACAACTACGTTGGCAGAATACCAAAATGCAGGAAACTGGGTGGGGGTAGTCTTCTGTATTCAGGCTATTGGCTCGCTCCTTTGGGCAGCTTTCCTACCGAAACTCGAGCATTGGTTTGGCAACAAAGGTGCCTATGCTATCTCGCTCCTCGTGGGTGCTGCGGGATTCATATCTGTCTTCTTCGTGTCCAACCAATGGGTGCTATTCCTTAGTTATGCGCTTATTGGCGCAGCATGGGCAGCTATGCTGGCTTTGCCGTTTACGATTGTTACGAATGCGATCAAAGGTGGAAACATGGGATATTACCTCGGACTTTTCAACTGTACCATTTGTATCCCGCAAATCGTCGCAGCGCTTTGTGGCGGATTACTCCTTAAATATATATGCGCGCATATACAGGCCGGAATGCTTGTCGTTGCCGGCGCTCTGCTCATCGTCGGCGCAGGATGTGTGCTGTTTATCAAAGAGAAAAAATAAACTAACAAACAAAAATATCTATTTATGAAAAACAAACTACTTGTATGTGTATGTGCACTCGCACTACTTGGCTTGAGTAGCTGTCAGAAGGACAAGACTGACCTGCTCGCCATCGATGCGCAAATAGCACAAAATACACTATTGGGTATTTATGTTCACACCGTAGTAGATTCTGTCGCTATGAAGACTACTATCTACGAGTGGACTCTTGTGAAAGATGGTACTGGTACCTATCATGAGCGTACTAGTGGCAATGGTGCTGTTCAGGAGCAACAGACTGATTTCACATGGACAGCTACTGTCGCAGAAGGCAACTTGGCTATGGACATCAATGCTACTTTTGCGGATGGTTCTACCAAGAAGTTGAAATGGGCCAATGGTCTCTTGGACACGGGCGATTATGTTACCACCAACAAGGCTGCTAGCTCTATCATCGGAACTGCTGCTTCACTCGAAGAGAGCCTCAAGAGCGCTGTCTTTGTTCTCGATGACACAGTTTATTTCCAGGCTGAGGATTCTATCCCGTTCATCGCTTGGAAGTCGGATGTAGAGTTCGTTCTGCCGGAAGATACGGCTGCCACACGTCTGCAGTTTATGAATGATTTGGCTCCGTACATGGACACACTTCGTTGGTATATCCAGAAGTTTGGTCCGGTCGGCAAAGCTTACATCGATTCTGCTACTAACGAATTGCGCGACTTGGTTGTTATCGATACCGTTGCTAGTAAGCGTGGTAAGAATGCCGGAAAACACGGTGTTACATATCTGCTGCAATACATGGATACTACGGTTGAGATGAGAAATGTAGGTCCGTTGAACATCAAGAGTGGTTATATCACTCTCCGCCGCGAAGGCGAGAATAACGTAGCTGAGTTCTCTTGCCGTTATGCTGATCGCACTTCCGAGTGCTACACCGATCCTACTAGCGACAAGGCTACTCTCATCGATTCTACCTATACCATCGCTACGGCTACGTGGACTATTTCTTCTATCACTACTTCGCGTGTCTTCAATGTACTGCTTCGGGGAAATGAAACCCAACAAGTCATTGAGCAGAAGGCGGGAGTAGAGACCAAGAATGTGAATACCAACAAGGATAACGCACTCTACGAACTTCCTATTTCCGGATTTATCGTATCCAAAGGTGTGTTGGTTTATGATGGTAATACGTATAACCTCAAAAACGAATAAGCGCCATGAAAAAGACTTTTAATACTCTACGTGCCATTTTGGTTGCCTTCTTTGTGTTGGCAGGCATGACCGCTTATGCGCAAACTACTGTTTCGGGTGTCGTTACCGATGCCGCTAACGGTGAACCTATCATCGGTGCCTCTGTTCTCGAGGTTGGAACTACTAATGGTACTATTACCGATTTTGATGGTAATTTCACACTCAATGTCAAGAGTGGAGCCAAATTGGCTATCTCTTATATGGGTTACAAAACACAGGAACTCGATGCACAACCTTCGATGAACGTACGTCTCAGCGAAGATAGCGAGTTGCTCGAGGAAGTCGTTGTCGTTGGTTACGGTGTTGTTCGTAAGAACGATGCTACTGGTTCCGTAACGGCTATCAAACCTGATGATATGAACAAGGGTCTGCAGACCAACGCGCAGGAAATGATTTCCGGTAAGATCGCGGGTGTGGCAGTTACCAGTGATGGTGGTACGCCTGGTGGTGGCTCTACTATTCGTATTCGTGGTGGATCATCTCTGAATGCATCCAACAGCCCGCTTATCGTTATCGATGGTTTGGCTATGGATAACAATGGTATTCCTGGAGCAGCCAACCCTCTCTCGATGGTCAATCCTTCTGATATTGAGACCTTTACTGTCCTCAAGGATGCTTCTGCAACCGCTATCTACGGTTCGCGTGCTTCCAATGGTGTCATCATCATTACTACCAAGAAGGGTAGTGCAGGCCAGAAACTCAAAGTCACCTACGATGGTAACGTTTCCTTTGGTACGCTGACCAACCATCTGGAGACTCTGACTGGCGATGAGATCCGTGCGTATGCAATGTCGCTCGGTTATTCCAAAGAGGAAATGAAATATCTGGGTACTGCCAATACCAACTGGCAGGACGAAGTTTATCGTACGGCTATTTCTACCGACCACAACATCTCCTTGATGGGTGGTACTAAGCACATGCCGTATCGTGCTTCTGTAGGCTACACGCTCAACAATGGTACTATCAAGACCTCGCAGATGCAGCGTGTTACCGCAGCCCTCAACCTCAATCCTTCGTTCTTGGACAATCACTTGACATTCAATTTGAATGCAAAGGGAATGTATATCTACAATAGCTACGAGCCGGGCGTTGTGGGCGCTTCGCTCTCCATGGATCCTACTCAGCCCGTTCGTGGCGGATCTACGGGTATCTACGGCGATGTACTGCTCTCCGATGCAGATGCACAAAATCTCTTCGGTGGCTTCTTCCAGCCGACCCAAGATGCTGCTTATAGCGATCCTATCTGGACGCTCAAACCGAAAGATAACACTACGCTCAACCCTGTTTCCTCGCTCAATCAGCAATCTTCGATTGCCAACTCGGGCGCATTCGTAGGAAACCTCGAGGTGGATTACAAGATTCACGGCTTCGAAGACTTGCGTCTCCACGCTAATTTTGGTGCTGACTATTCTTATGGTAAACAGGTTTCGCAGAATCTGCCGACAGGTGCTTCCAACCACTACTATGGATGGAATGGCTACGAGATCAAGCATAAATACAATCTCCAGTTCAACTGCTACGCACAGTACTACAAGGATTTCACCGAGACACAGCACTTTGATGCTATGGTTGGTTACGAGTGGCAACATTTCTACAACGATTATTTCAGCGAAGGAAATGGTCTCTATCAGCGTACTTGTACCAAACTTGACCCGCTAGGCAATCCTCTGGCTGGAACTCAGTTCAACTACCAGACTTCTGAATCTAAAACCGAGAGCTACTTGGTATCCTTCTTCGGACGTATCAACTATATCGGTTGGAATCAGTTGATGGTTACGGCTACTTTCCGTGCGGATGGTTCGTCGCGTTTTGCTAAGGAGAACCGTTGGGGCTACTTCCCATCTGTTGCGCTTGGTTGGAAGATCAAGGAGACTTTCCTCAAGGATGTCAACTGGCTCGACGACCTCAAACTTCGTCTCGGTTATGGTATTACCGGTCAGCAAGAGGGTATCGGCGATTATCCGTACTTGGCTAAATATACCAAGACTACTAACTACGCCGCATATTATCCTGTCGGAGGTGACAACTACGCTAACGAAGATAAGGATGGTAACGTACTCAATCCTGCTGATGGACAATACGTAATCGATAAGAACGGTAATATTCTTTACTTCAGTTATCGTCCTGAGGGTTACAACTACACCCTGACTTGGGAGAAAACCACTACCTACAATGCAGGTATCGATTTCGCTTTCCTCAACAATCGTATTTCGGGTGCTATCGATTACTACTATCGTCAGACCGACGACCTGTTGAATAGCGTACGTGTAGCTGCGGGTACTAACTTCAGCAACTATATTATGTCTAACGTAGGTGCGCTGTCTAACCAAGGTGTCGAGTTCTCTATCAATGCGGTTGTTCTGGATCTTGGACGTAAGTTCAAATGGGATCTGGGCTACAACGTTACTTGGAACCAGAATAAGATCATTCGTCTGAACAATGGTGAGGATGAGGCTCCTGTTAAGACTGGTGGCATCAGCTCTGGTATGGGTAATACTGTTCAGCAACACGCTAAGGGTCACGCTGCTTCGTCCTTCTATGTATACGAGTCGGCTTGCAACTATCGTGCGGATGGTACCAAGTACTGGTATGTTGTCGATCGCAACCAAGATGGCGCTATTGACGAGAACGATAAGTACTACTACCACAATCCGACGGCTCCTGTTACTATGGGCTTCCAGATGAAGTTCCAGTTCTACGATTTCGACCTGGGTATGTCGTTCCGTTCCAATATTGGCAACTATGTTTACAACGATGTGAAGGCTAGTAGCTTGCAGAACGTAACACGCGATAACTTCAACAAGAATAACTACGTACAAGGTCTGCTCCGCGAGTGCTTCACCACTTACTATGTAGACAATATGCGTACGGATGGTCTCTATGCGGATCCTGAGGGAACTAAGAAATTCGGCGAATGGTACGCTACCGACTATTTTGTTGAGAACGCTTCGTTCCTCCGTTGCGATAATATCACGCTCGGTTGGTCCTTCAAGCGTCCGGTTATTTCCGGTCGTGTCTTCTGCACGGTTAGCAACCCGTTTGTTATCTCTAAGTACTCTGGCCTCGATCCTGAGGTATTCGGAGGTATCGACAATAACATCTATCCGCGTTCTATGACGACTGTATTTGGTGTTAACCTGCAATTCTAAATCTGTAAACTAATACAATTATGAAAAAGATAGTTAAATATGTAGTGATGGCTTGTGCGGCACTTATGATGACCGCCTGTGTTCAAGATTTGAATACTACGCCTATTGATAAAAACTCTACTACGGGTTTCAATCAAGATGCACTGTTTACTAAGATTTATGCTACCTTGGCTACTACCGGTCAAACAGGCCCTGCTGGTTCTGCGGACGTTTCCGGTGCAGATGAGGGTGTGAGTGGTTTCTACCGCGTGATGTGGGAACTCAACGAATTCCCGACCGACGAAGGTTGGTGGATATGGGGCGATGCAGGTGTGGCAGAGGCACGTACCATGGAGTGGAATGGCGACAACGCTTTGGTTAAGATGTTGTACGACCGTTTCATCATCGTGATCATGTACTGCAATCACTTTATCTACAATCCTGCTTTGGATGTTAGTACGGCTAAGGGTCAGCAACAGTTGGCTGAGGTACGGTTTATCCGCGCCCTCAACTACTGGTACATGCTCGATATGTTCAAGTACTCGCCTTATCTGGACGAGCAGAAGAAACAAGAGATGACTCTCCAGAAGAAGACCTACTATCCTGAGTTCAAATCGCGTCCTGAGTTGTTCGCATGGTTAGAGACCGAACTCAAGGACTTGACCACCGCGCTGCCTGCTACGCGTATCCAACGTTACCGCGTTGACCAGACTGCTGCTTGGCTGCTCTTGTCACGTCTCTATCTGAACGCAGAGGTTTATACCGGCAGTCCTCGTTGGGAGGATGCTAAGAGCGCGGCTGAACAAGCTATCAATGGCCCGTACTCCTTGCATAAGACCGACAAAACCAATGCGGAGGGTGTAACCTATAGCGCTTACCAACAACTCTTCATGGGTGATAATGATGTCAATGGCGCCGACAAAGAGGCTGTACTGCTGATCTACCAGGATGGTAACTACTGCCAGTCCTATTGCGGTTCTCCGTTCGTTATCGCTGCTACGCGTGATGGTGGTATGACTCCTTGGGGTTGCTCCATGAGCTGGAAATGTTTCCGTACTTCGCCTGAATTGGTACACAAGTTCTTTGGCGAGCACGCTGCTGATGGAGTTAAGGCCAACGAATACGAGATGCCCGCTTTGGCAGGCGATGATCGTGCTATCTTCTGCTCGTACGTAGAGGGCAATCCTAACACATGGAAACTCTCGGGTGGTATGGCTGCCGATTTCTACGCTTCGTGGGCTTGCCCGAAATTCACGGCTCTGTATTCTACGGCTGATAGTCTCCACCTCGTATTGGGGTCGCATTCTGAGTGGGCCGATACCGATATCCCGTTCATGCGTATTGCCGAGGCTTATCTGACCAAGGCAGAAGCTATGTTCCGCTTGGGCGATGCTTCGGGCGCAATGAACCTGATCAATACTACTATCCGCCAACGTGCTAAGGCAGCTGCGCTGACCAGTCTGGACGAAGCTACGCTCTGCGACGAGTGGAGCCGTGAGTTCTGGGGAGAAGGTCGTCGCCGTACTGACCTTATCCGCTTCAACCGTTTTGCTGGTCCTAAGGCCGACGACAATGCCTACAAATGGGAAGGTCGTGCAGGTTCTGCTTCCTACAAATCGATGGACGAGAAATGGAACTGGTTCCCAATTCCTTCCGACGATAAGCGCGTTAATCCGAACTTCAAAACGCAGGTATTGGCTACTTCGACGCTTGATGGTGGCGATGGCTACACCTACGCTCAATAAACCGAACATCAATTGTTGATGCTATATTAACTTTTTATTAACTAATTAACATTATTAACCAAATTTTTTAATTATGCGTAAATTTTATGCTTTTATTGCTGCTGCGCTCATGAGCGTTAGTATGCTTGCAGCTCCGGCTTCTACGCCTACTGTTGCTAACTTGACCGCTGCTGGTTTCGATGTTACCAACAACGTCGTACTTTGCTTCTACTTCGATGTTGCTCCGTGTAACGCAGTTGTTCTCGCTGGTTCGTACAACGATTGGACGGATGACGTTACAAAGTGTATCGAGTTCGAGGCTCTGACCGGTTTCGATGGTTGGTATGTTGCTGAGACTCCGTATGTAGATGGTATCCAGGCTAAACCGTTGCAGTTGAAGAACGGTGGTTTCGATGGTTGGGCTTACCAGGCTGGTGATCCTGCTGCTTGGATCAACATGAATGTAGATGGATCCAAAGAGGCTACTATTGAAAATGGTTATGAGGGAGAAGCTAATGTAACTTATCCTTCTGCAGGTGCTTACATCTACGAGATCGCTTACTGGAAAAACCATGGCACACCTTGTGTTTTCATTCCGTCGCACAAGTACACTGTTGTCTTCTTTGCTCCTGAGTGCGAGTATGTTGTTCCGGCTCTTGTTGGAGACTTTGACAATTGGGGTGGTACCGCAATGAACAAAACTACCTACGATGGTGACGAGGCTTATGTGCTGGAAGTTGAGTCGGAAGAAGGTAAGGGATTCAAGTTCTTTGACCTTGTACTCAAATGGGGCAACGAACCTCAATGGTACGACGCTGAGAATGAGACTTGGAAAAACTTTGGTAACAGCACCTTCCCTGTAGCAACCAAGGATACTACTTTGGTATTCGACTACTACGATGAATTGGCTAATCCTACCAAGTTCAAATGGCCGGTTTGCGTAGAGCCAGAAGATGCTTCGACTGTAGTTCTTGGTTTGCTTGCTCCGGCAGGTGCTCCTGCTGAGGGTATCGAGGTTTGGGGAACATTCAACAACTGGGCATCAGGTGTTGCAATGGAATACGATGCTGACTTGAATCTATACGCAACTATTCTTGAGGGCAAATCTACCGATTCCTTCAAGTTCCGCCAAACAGACACATGGGACAACCAAATCCAATACAAGGACGAAGAGGCTGATGAATGGAAGACCTTCGGCGATGGTAATGCTGAGCTTAAGTTCGGTGACTACTGGGAGGATGGTACCGGTGCATTGGCTGGTAAGAAGGTCGTTGCTCTTGACTTCCGCGATCCTGCTAAGTTCAAATGGAGTGTTTGGGAAGAAGGTATCGAGAACGTTGTTCTGACTGAGAAGGCACAAAAGGTTATCATCGATGGTGTTCTCTATATCATCCGTGACAACAAGATGTACAACGCTCAAGGTACACAAGTTCGCTAATCTTCATTGGCATACAAAAAAATAGGGACGCTTCGGCGCCCCTATTTTTTTCTCTCACTCACTCATTCACTCACTCACTCACTCACTCACTCACTCACTCACTCATTCATTCACTCATTCATTCACTAACCGGAACAATCCTTTGGAATGCTTCCGAATAATAAACGTACATTGTCCGGCAAAGGCATGCATTTGCGGCTCTACGAAACTGTCCAAGCAAGCCGCATCGCCATTAGCGGCAGCCACAAATCCATCGCCCTCGTAGCGAATTAGGTTATTGGCATTCGGACACAACCTACCTTTCTTATCCACCACGCGAACGGTCATATAGCACAGTTCTTCTGGATTTTCCTGCTCGTTGGCCCAGATTACTTCTAGATGGTGAGGCTTGCCTGCTGTGCGAATCGTTTCTTTGGCTACTTTCTTACCATTCTCATCATACGCCGTTACCTCTATCTTGCCTTTTTTGTATGGCACGTCAAACCACATCAGTCTATAGCGCGGCAGCAGTTCCGGACGCGGCGCGCTGCCCCATTCGGGAACAACAAACTCGCCCACTTGCGGCATCTGGCTTACGCCCGCTATCTTTTCTCCTTTGGCCAAACGCTCCGTCTCCTCGGCCGTAGCAAAGCGCAGTTTTCCGTATTTCTTGCCGTTAACGCGTAGTTCCGCTTGTGGATAAGTCGTGTAGCAGAACACGGCTACGGTATCGCCTTTCTGCCAGTTCCAGTGCGGCAAAACGTGTAATGTGGCATCTTTCGTATTCCATTGACTGCGATAGAGCCAATAACGGTCTTTAGGAAGCGAAGCCAAATCAATGATACCAAAATAACTGCTATGGCTGGGCCATGCGTCTGTGTCGTATGGAGAGGGTTCGCCCAGATAGTCAAATCCGGTCCAGACAAACTGTCCCAGCGTCCACGAGTAATCGTCCTGCAACTGAAAATCTTGTTCTGGCAGTCCTGCCCACGGGCAATATTCTACGTCGTATCCGCTCGACTGATGGTCCTCATAAACGGCGAAATCTTTCAAAATAGCCGGCTGCTTGTATACGCCGCGACTGGAAACCGTGCTAGCGGTCTCCGAGCCCAGAATCATCTTCTGCGGCAAGTTCTCGTATGCCTCTTCGTAGCGCCCGGTACGATAGTTAAAACCTGGTAGTTCTACGGCTGCGCCGAAACCATTGTGTATCACGTGCATTGCTTGATCCATGCCGTTTGTCACAGGGCGTGTTGGATCGAGTTGGTGGAAAAGATCTTGCAGTTTGGTGACGATTTCTATTCCATCCGGTAGTACTTGATTCCAAACCTCGTTGCCGCTCGACCAAAGCATTACGCAAGCATGGTTGCGATAATTCTTAACCATGTTGGTAATATCGCGCTGCCACCATTCGTTGAATTCTTTGTTGTAGTCGTTTTCGGTCTTGCCGTGGTTCCATACGTCGAAGGGCTCAATCATCATCATCAATCCCATTTCGTCGCACAGTTCTACCAATTCCGGTGCCGGCATGTTGTGACTGGTACGAATGGCATCGCACCCCATCTCCTTGAGCAGCGTCAATTGGTGGCGCAACGCATCGCGGTGGATAGCAGTGCCCAACGGGCCTAAGTCGTGGTGCAGACACACGCCTTTGAATTTGCGTGTCTGTCCGTTCAGTTGAAATCCGTTCTCCGGCGTATAACTGATGCTCCGAATGCCGAAACGTGTTTCGCGTTCGTCTAGCAACTCTTTCGCCTCTTGCCTCTCGCCTTTCGCCTCTCTGTACACTCGTGTACGAGCGGTGTATAGATTGGGAGTCTCCGGACTCCATAGTTGCGGCAGATTGACTTCGGCTATGGCTCTCTGCCCTGTTGCAGAAGCTACTACGTCGCCGTTGAAGAGAATGTCTGTAATGACTTTCACACCTTCTTTGTATGCACTTGTGCTATCCACACCGTTTTGCAAATCCACCTCTATCTCAATGCGCGCTTGGTGTTTATTCACCTTTGGCGTACGAATCAGAATGCCGAACGTGGGAATATGTATCGGATTCGTTTCTACCAGGTGAACGTTTCGGTAAAGTCCCGCTCCTGGATACCAACGACTCTGTTGCGGTTTATTCTCCAGATAAACATCAATATCGACACTGTCACTTGTGATGAGGTGGGGCAGAATATAGCAATCGAATGTATTGTATCCATATGGCCAATAGACCATTTCTTCGCCATTGACATAGACATCGGCATGACTCATCGCTCCGTCAAAGACCAACGTATAGAATTTGTCCTTTTTTATATTCACCCGCGTGCGGTAATGACCTTTTCCCATCCATGGCAAACCACCACTACGACCGGTTTTCCATGTCGGTTCGCTTTCCCCGTTCTGTACAACGATGACTTCTTGCAGGTCATTGCTGCGGTCGAAAGGACCGCTGATGGCCCAATCGTGCGGTACGCTGACTTGCTGCCATGTAGTATCCACATCGGGCCTCTGCGCCGATGGCTCAAGCCTGAACTGCCAACTCGTCAGCAGCGTGCTGATTGCTAAAAGAAGACTAATCATCATTCACTCTTTCACTCATTCATTCATTCACTCACTCATTCAACCAAACCGATACTCCGTTGTTTCGTCGAGTCGTTCGCCTGGACGAAGAACGATATTCGGAAAATCTTTGTGATTGATACTATCCGGCCAGTTCTGTGCCTCTAGACAAACGGCATGCTGCACGTCGTACATTTTGCCGCCTTTGCCTATGTTCTGTTCTACCCAGTTGCCTGTATATACCTGCAGTCCCTTCATCGTGGTCCAGCATTCCATGACGAGACCATCTGCTTGCAGCGTAGCGGCATGGCGCAACTCCTTGGGTGCATTGCCCGCACACAGACACCAGTTATTATCAATTCCTCTGCCTGGAGCAAAAAACGGGTCATTGATGCGATCGCCAATACGTACGGGTTGACGAAAATCCATTGGCGTATGATCCACCGGTAGAATTTCTCCTGTCGGACAAGCGGTTTCGTCAAATGGTGTGTACTTGTCAGCAAAGACTTGCAGTACATGGTCATCTACGCGGCCACTATCTTCTCCCGCCAGGTTAAAATAGGCGTGATTAGTCATCGCAACTAGTGTCGGCTTGTCTGTCCTGGCCTCGTAATGAATACGCAGCGTGTTATCCTTGGTGGCGGTGTAGGTAACCCACACGTCCAGGTTGCCCGGATAATTCTCTTCTCCATCTTTTGCGTGGTAGTGAAACGTAATCTCATATGGGCTCTGTGCTGTAACGTTCCATATTTTTGCGTTAAAACCTTCTATGCCCCCATGCAGGCTGTTTGTGCCGTTATTAATTGGTAATTGGTAGGTGGTTCCATCCAACGCGAAACGACCGTCCTTGATACGATTGGCCACACGGCCGCAAATAGCATTGAAATAGGTCTCTTTATTCTGCCATTCTTCGGCAGTCTTGAAGCCCAAAACAACATCTTTGCCGCCAATTAGCAATTTAGTGATTTTTGCTCCTAGATTGCTAATCTCTACCTTCAGTCCGCCCGAACTCTTTATTGTGTAGAATTGTATGTTCTTCATTAAACATTCAACATTAAACATTCAACAATCACGCAAGGCGTGCCACTCCATCTCCGATTTCTGCCACATAGAAATCTGCTTTCAGACCGGTTTTCTTCTCATATTCTTCGCCAACGAATTTCTTGAATTGCTCGATGGCTTCTTCTTTGACCAAACTAACGGTGCAACCACCGAAACCACCACCGGTCATACGGCTACCCAATACTCCGGGAACTTGCCATGCAGCCTCTGCCAAGGCATCCAACTCAGGTCCGGTAACTTCATAATCGTCGCGGAGCGATACATGGCTGGCCGTCATCAATTCTCCGAAATAAGCAATTTCGCCTTTTTTTAGTGCTTCAACTGCGGAAGCTGTTCTTGCTACTTCACCAACCACGTGACGCGCACGTTTTTTTGCTATAGGATCGGTAATAGCACTTTCAACAACATCCCAATCTTCCGGTTTCAATTCGGCCAAGAACTTAATCGGTTTTACCTTGCAAATCTGTTCAACGGCGGTCTTGCATTGGCGAACGCGATCGTTGTATGCTCCGCTATCTAGATGGTGAGGACTATGGGTATTAGTGATTACCACTTTGATACCATTCAGTTTGACAGGGACGTGCTCAAACTCCAGCGTATCGCAATTAAGATGAATAGCATGATCTTTCTTGCCCTGTGCACTCGCAAATTGGTCCATAATGCCACACATTACTCCGGCATATTCATGTTCGCATGCTTGGCCAATGAGTGCCAATTCAGTACGATATGCTTTGTCATCCGCGTCTTTCCAACCCATTTCTTCGGTAAACGCTCTCGCTGTTACTACTTCCATTGCCGCACTACTACTCAGGCCGGCTCCTGCGGGCACATTGCCGTAGTAGAGCAGATCGTAGCCACTCTGCAATTTAGCTTCCGGATGGCGACGAGCGATGATTTCCATACAGCCGAGCGAATAGTTGCACCACGCACGATCCGGTTGCGGAGCGATGTGGTCGATGCTAATCTCATACACTTGCGGCATGTTCAGCGAATGGAAGCGCAGCACGCGATCATTATTCTTAGCAATTAGTAACCAAGCACCAAAACTCAAAGCGCAAGGAAATACACAACCACCATTGTAATCTGTGTGTTCGCCGATTAGATTAACTCGTCCTGGAGAAAAATAGATTTTTTCTGCCTCTTTGTCGTAAGCTTTTTGGAAAGCTTGCTTCATTTCTTGTGTAGTCATAGTAGGAAGTATTTTATGAAATAATTAACGTAGGTATTAAATTTGGTGGCAAAGGTAATTAAAAATTTGCGTATATGCAAATATTTTACTAATTTTGCAACAAAATTTCAATAAAATGACCAAAGAAGAGAAAGCGAACACTTGGACTCACCTGGTAGCAACCTTGGCGACGCTGGCCGTGGCATACCCGTTGCTGCGCCTAGCATACCTGTCCCAAACCGCCAATCACAAATATCAAATTCTGGGAACCGGGCTGTTCTTGCTCGGTATGCTGCTGATGTACCTGGCTTCGACGCTCTATCATGCAGTGTCGGCGCCTAAGCCGAAGCGTTGGCTGCGTATAGTGGACCATGCGGTTATCTACGTGATGATAGCCGGTTCCTATTCGGTTATCTGTCTCTGTGTGCTGGGGGGCTGGATAGGTTGGACATTGTTTGCTTTTCTCTGGACGTGCGTGCTGGTCGGAACGGTGAGCAAGTTCATTGCCTTGGGGCGCCATCCTCGTCTTTCGCTGGCGCTCTATCTGGTTATGGGGTGGGTGGCACTGCTGGTTATCGTACCTATGTGGCAGAATATGTCCCATGCAGCTTTCTGGTGGGTAGTGGCGGAAGGAGTGTTCTATTCGATAGGTGCTTATTTCTTCCATGGTGACGAGCAGCATGCCTACTGGCACGCCATATGGCATGTGTTCATCATGCTGGGCTCGCTGAGCCATACTATCGCCACCTGGCTTATTTTGAGCTGTTGAGATCTATCAGATGGTTCACTATCGCGTAGATAGTTAGACCTGCGGTAGAATGAATATTGAGTTTCCTAGTGATATGTTTGCGGTGTGACACAACCGTGTGCATGGATATGCAAAGCACATCCGCTATCTCTTTGTTGCTTAATCCGCGTACCACTTGAATCAGCACATCGCGTTCGCGATCACTTAGTTCTTCGCATGTTGTAATCTCCCTCTGCTGTTTGTAGTGAGGACGTACATTGGCTAATGCCGGTCGGAGAATGTCATCTTCTATGGCACAATGGTCCGCGAAATCCTGCTCTGTGTGCCATAGGTCACTCATAACGCTGATGAGCGTATAGGTTACCGTGCCTTCTGTAGAGGTGGGCTTGGTTGGATAGTATTTGATGATCAGATTCTTGATTTCGCTTAGTTTGTCGGTGATGCGCTGGTCGTCATGCTCGTGCTCATCAAATAGGCCCGCGTTCTCATGTTCGATGTGTGTGCGAATCTCATCAACAAACTCATCGTAGCAACGTAAGATCAGGCCCGGTATTTTTGTTGTCGGGTCGGCTGGTATGATGGCCTCAATCAGCGAGCGGCGCAGACGTGGCAAACGAAAGTCCAAGAAGTAGGTGTGGGCGTTGTGTAGATAGCGTTGTAGGGTAGGTATGTCAATGTCAGTGCTTACTGCACGTTGCTTGAATATTTTATAATTGACAATCGATAAGAATGTAGGTGTGTGAACTCCGTGCGATTCGCAAACCTGTTCTATCGTTTGCTCTCCAACTCCCATCTCTAGACCGAAACGACTGATAATCTGTATCGCATCTTCTTCGTGCGACATCAAATCACATATCTTGTCACTCGCCTTGTACATGGTAATTTTGCAAAAATCGCTGCAAAATTACGAAAAATGTCCCGTTTGAGCAATAGTGAGAAGCAAAATCACAACAAATGGGGATGGCTATGCGTTGTTCATACTTTTAGAACAAAAACATACTCCGGACCATACGAGTGCGGGGCCCAAACCGCTGTAGAAAGAGGCAATGAACTCTGCCGGAATACAAGGAATAAACTTCAGTATCATGCCCAAACACGACATGCAAATGACCAAAATCCAGCCTTTCAACGGAAAAGTATGCAAGAGGGTGGTTTGTTCAGGTTCCTTAGCTATCAGCGCACAGTACCGCCGCACTATTCTGCCGAACATCCAAAAGAAACTAATCAGGACGCCTGCCGTAATCAGCAGCAGCCACCATAGTTCGCCGGAGGGCATGGTCAGATAGGCGCGAATACCTTTGGCGGTAATCATAACTCCTGGTATCCCCCAAATCAGACCTGCTGCAATGTATAGATATCGTCTGTTCATAAGCTTTTGATATTCAGTTTTTTGCGTTTCTGTTCATAGTACGCGTGGCGTTTCGGGTTCTCCGGAAACCAACCCTTCAGTACGCGTTGTTCCTGTTTATACACTTCGCCGATACCCCAGAAACAGGAGAATGCAAATGCCCCCAAGATGGTTGAACCGATATAGTTTTCTATCCATAGCGATACGGCTGTACTAATCAATCCCATCACAAAGAATACCCACCATCCTCTGCGACCAAGATAATACTCTAGTTTTATCGTAATGGGGTGGCAGATGCCGATACTCAAGAATACGGCGGCGCCAATAATAATGCCAGTGAAATTCATAATTCAAATATATTAGTGACAGAACATAAAACCGAAGTAGAGCCGTGGACCGGTAGGCAGACAGAGTTCGGACTTGTGAATGGCGAGCAGCCAGTCCAGACGGAAGGTGATATGCACCTTGCGAGTGATGCAGTAATCGCAGCCGACATATGGAGTGATGTAAAAGAACGACTGTTTGTGGAAGGTGCTATTGGCATCTTTGTCCCAACTGTTCTGGTCTCCATCCAGTATATAGAGTCCTTTGATAGCCCCTCCACCTATGGTACCGCCTATGTACGGCCACGCTTTGTCTAACCGCCAACAGCAGTCGGCCAGTATACCTCCACATCCAGTACGGACATAACTGCCAGGTTTGAGTATGGTGTGCCTGTCAGTAGTGTTGCTCGGCATGGTGGAAACAAATCCCTCGAAACCTGTGCGCAGGTGTTTCCATAGATGGACGCGTAGCGCACCGCCTATGCCGAATGTGGCACCCTGCGGACTGGTGCAGATGCCATCGGTGGTGACAGGAGCGTTTCGATCGCGGCCGAATAGGTAGCCCGCATGAACCATCATTCCACCGGAATAACCTTGATAAACCTTGTTCTTCTCTATACCTTCACTCACTTGCGCAGTGAGAGAAACGGCTATCAACAGACTCAGAAAAAGTACCTTTGCTCGCATAATTAGTCCAAAAACGGTGCAAAGATACAGAGTTTTTCTTAAATAAAGATTAAGATTTTCTTAAGAAGCAGCAAAATCCCCATAAATAGGGATGCGGAGTTCGCTGATAGTGCCATTGAGATCGAGCGCAAGCGAGAAATGGCGCATAGTGAGTTTAGTGCTTAGTCGTAGCACTCCTGGTTGCGCCGCAGGTAGCAGGGCCGCTAGCGTGCCGTCAAGCATGCGACGCAGTGATTCTGGTTCAATGGTCAGTTCGTTGACAAATGGCGTGAGTTGCAGTTGAGCGGTCAGTCCGGCTGCTTGTATCTCTACCTCGTGGGTCCGCAACCATGCGGAGAGGAAGGTCTGCAGGTCTATCGTATAGTGCGCCACTTCACGCTCTACGCGGAAGATGAGTCCTGCGCCTCGTATCGTCTCTATCGGTCGGTTCTTGCTCCAGCCCATTTTCCGACGCAAAGCATTGAGGTGCACATCTATCGTGCCCGCATCGTATTGAAAACGCGGCCCCCATACGTGATCCAGCAACTCTTGACGAGAACATATTCGGTTAGCATGTGCGGAGAGGTAATCCAGCAGTCCGTACTCGAGTCCGGTGAGATGAATCGGCTGCCCGTCTATGCTAACACTTCGTTGCTCACGGTCAATCTCAATATGGTCGGTTATAACGCTGTACATAATTCCGACGACAAAAATACTGCTTTTTTCTGACATGTGCAAATCCTGCCTAATTTTCACGACAAATAGGTATTGTCATACAGAAAAAAATGTAGTAACTTTGTACTGTCTTTTTAAGGTAAGCAAGAAAAGGTTATGTATAGATTTTTATTTGTTTCTACGTTGCTGATTCTGAGTGTATTAAGTGTGCGCTCTGAAGATTCTATCAAGGTCAGTGCGGCCGATTTGCAGGCACTTGTGCAACGTGTGGAACGTTTGGAGCAAAAAGCAGCCCAAGATTCCGTATCCCCAAAAGTAGTGACGCGTAGCGGGCACTTTACTATAGGTGGTTACGGCGAGGTAACGGCAAAGCATTGTTGGTATTCTAATAATTACTTGCGTTACGGCAAGAATCCGGAGAAATATGCGAATGACCATTTCGGTGAATTCGACCTGCCGCACGTGGTTATCTATATGGGCTACGATTTTGGCAAAGGCTGGAGTGTTGGCACGGAGATAGAGTTCGAGCATGGTGGTACGGAATCGGCCATTGAGATCGAGGAAGAAGAGGGCGGAGAGTACGAAAGCGAGATTGAACGCGGCGGTGAAGTGGCATTAGAGCAATTTTGGTTACAAAAAGCATTCAACCGCTACGCTATTATTCGTGCCGGTATGCAGGTCATTCCTGTTGGGGCACTCAATGCTCATCACGAGTCAACAGAGTATTTCGGAGTATATCGTAACGAAGGCGAGTTTACTATCATACCGAGTACATGGCACGAAGTGGCGTTGACATTTATGGGATCTACACCCAACGGATGGCACTATCAGGCTATGTTTCTCCCGGGATTGGATAGTGACCGATTCAATCGCAAGAACTGGATCAAACCCGGTACAGGTAGCCCCTATGAATTTAAGCTAGCCAACGTATTTGCCGGTGCTGCTCGTATCGATTATACCGGTGTGTCAGGTCTGCGTTTGTCGCTCTCCGGCTATTGTGGCAATTCGTTTCGCAATACTCTCAGCAAAACCAATGCCGAACTAGATGCAAGTGCGTACAAGGATGTTAAGGGAACGGTTAGTATAGGTAGTTTCGATTTCGCGTACAAGAATTATGGTGTTGTTCTACGCGGAAGTTTCACGTATGGCCATTTGAGCGATGCTGCGGCTATTACCCAATACAATATCTCTATGCGCAAAGGCTCTGTCTCTAGCAAGCAATGGGTAGCTTCCGATGCGCTTGCTGCAGGGTTTGAAATGGGCTATGATTTCTTTTCTCTCAATCAGAAACTGGTGGAGAAGAAGCAGCAGTTCTATCTCTTTGGACGTTATGACTATTATGATTCCATGTTCCGGTACGACAACCAACCAACCGACATGTATTCCTGGTGCGGACGCCATCGCGCAGCGGTCGGAATCAACTATTTTCCGATTCCTCAAATCGGCGTGAAAGCGGAATTCTCATATGGAATTCTCAAGCATGGCGTTCGTGCAGATGGAACACGCGGAAAGATTTACAATGACGAACCGCAATTGGCGGTAGGCATTGTTTATGCAGGCTTTTATCAACTTTAATCAACAATTTAATATTTAGTAGTTATGAAGAAAAAATTTATTTTGATTGCAGCATGCGCATTGGCAATGGTGGCATGCGGAGGTAAGGGAGGAAATGTAACTTCTGACAAGGAAGCGGCGTTGCAGCAGGCTGTGACGCCCTATGTTAACAACACGGTAATTGCTACCTATAGCGCGATGGCGGATGCCGGTATCACGCTTCTCGAGCAGACCCGCGAGATTCTGACCAAGGTAACCAATGGTGAAGATTACAGCAAATTGATGGCTGATGCCGGAACATCATGGCGACTCATGCGTAAGCATTGGGAGCAGAGTGAGGCATTCTTGTACGGTCCTGCCGGTACGCATAGTATAGATCCGCATATCGACAGTTGGCCATTGGATTTTAATGCAATGAATGCATTGCTGCACGACGCAGATCGTATGGCTGCTATTGAGGAGGAAGGGGGCGCCTATGTGGGCGACAAACTCGGTTATGCACTTAAGGGATTCCATGCGGCAGAATACTTACTATTCGAAAGTGTGGAGAAAGAGGGCCGCGCTGTCGGTACTGGACGTCCTCACGCAGCTAACTTGACCCACGCAGAGGCGGTTTATCTCCTTGGTATCGTAGAAGATCTTACCCAGCAGGCTATCTTGTTGGAGTATTGCTGGGCAGGAAAAATCAGCGCGGCTAAGCAGGCTATCTTAGATGAAGGAGAAGTTGAGGCTTGGGAAGATAACTATGGATGGCAGATGATGAATGCCGGTAAGGCAGGTTCTATCTACGTGACCTACCAGGAGGCAGCCGAAGAAATTATTGCGGGATGTATTGATATCGCCGGCGAGGTAGCAGAACTGAAGATGGGTAATCCGTATATCAGTAGCACGGCCGAGGAACGCGATTATATCGAGTCTCCATATAGCTGTACTTCCACTATTGATTTTGCCGATAATATTCGCTCTATTCAGCATGCTTATTGCGGTTCTCAGGCAGGCGACCACTCTATCTCCAACTATGTCTATCGTCAAGATGGCGAACTGGATGCTAAAGTACGCAAAGCAATTGAAGATGCTATCAAGGCAATAGAGGCTATTGGAGACTTTGAGAATACGGCACAGAACAACCCGCTCGTCAAAACTGCCATCGACCGTGTGGCTGAACTCGAAGATATTCTTAATGACGAAGTAATGCCACTTTTATCTAAATAATAATTAATATGAATGCTATGAAGAAGTATCTATTTTTGTCTCTGGTAGCTCTCGCTATCGTGGGGTGTAAACAACCAAATCCGGAACCTGATCCTCAGGCCGATTTGCCTGACTGGTACTACACTGGTGGTAAATTAGGAACGACGACCAACTTAACGTCTATGACCTTTCGTCAGCCGACTCCTGCTACCGAAAATGCAGGTTTAGGGACAGCGTTTGCGCAAGGAGACCAGATTGCTGAGAAACCTTTCGTTACCAACGAGACCGGCCGTCAGCATGGTCTTGGCCCAATCTACGTTCGTTCTTCTTGTCAGCACTGCCATCCGAACTACAGTCATGGTACGTCTGTACCGGCAGGTAAGTATGATGCCGCGAACGTAGGTAACGGTACGTTACTCGTCGTCATCAATCCTGCTACGCAGGGTTATGTGCCTTGGCTGGCTGGTATGCCGCAACTCTTTGGCGCCGCTCCGTTCAAGGCTCCGCTTGATCCGGACCAGATTACGGTGGAGTGGAAGAACGCTACCGATGAGCATGGCAATAAGTTTGCCGATGGTGAGACGTACGAACTGCGTTATCCGGAGGTGCATATGCCGAACACGGCCGTTTATGTGTATAACCGAGGTTATCGCGATCCGGATGGACTGCTTGAGAGCGAAGGATATGAGGTTAAACTTGAGAACACCATCGGTGTGTATGGTACGGGACTGCTCGATGCCATCACCGATGCGGATATTATAGCTCAGTACGAGAAAGAGGCGAACGATGGTAAACTGCATAATGGTCTGAACCCTGCATTCTGGAATGGGGGCTTCCAGACCAGCGGGTACTACAAGAACGACCCGCAGTGGGGACCTAAACGCTTTACCTATGCGCTGACACGTGGACCGCTGATGGATGCAGCAGGTGCGAATGCTATCTGGAATATTACCAACGTTACTCGTTCGGACCGTCAGTATCATTATCTGGATCTCAATGGCACTATCTATGCTGAGTATGCATCCAAAGATCCTGAGGTACAAGCAGCTTTTGGTACGGAGGAGGAGATCTACAGTTATCTGACCAGCAAGACTCTGCCGGCAGAGATGAGTGATGACGAGTTTACACAAGTGATGATTTGGCACCGCGGTTTAGCTGTTCCTGCTGCACGTAACGTAACCGACAAGCAAGTCCTCAAGGGCAAGCAGTTATTTACCCAGATCGGCTGCGACTATTGCCACCGTCCTACTTGGACGACCGGTCCGGATGAGGTGCGTGATCCGAACAATTTCCAAGGTTTCACGGCCGCTATGCCGCGTTATCCTAATCAGAAGATTTGGCCGTACACCGACATGATTCAGCATAAACTCTGTATGGAGAACGATATCCGTACCGGTTGGTGCCGTACGACGCCGCTCTGGGGACGTGGTCTCCACCGCAAGGCCACAGGCGATGCTTACGAAGCACGTATGCACGACACTCGTGCCCGCAATGTGATTGAGGCTATCATGTGGCATGGCTATAGTACTGAGAGCGATGCTTATTGGCCTACTCAGCAATTCTATAAACTCTCAAAAGAAGATAGAGATGCAGTGGTTGCTTTCATTAATGCGATATAAACCGGTCACCTTCTTGTTGCATATGGCCCTCACGATTATTGTCGTGGGGGCTTGTGTGACGCATTTCTTTGGCGAACAGGGTGAACTACATTTGAGGGCCGATAAAGCGGAGACACTCACCATTCATTCATTCACTCATTCACTCGTTCATTCGGTTAGTTTGTTCCTCTGGGATTTTCAGGTGGTGTATGACGCAGACAACAACCCTGCGGATTTCATTACCGAACTGCGCTTATTAGATAGAACTCACCAATCTCTTCGTGTGGACGAAGGTACCGTCCGCATGAATAAGCCTCTCAAGTATCATGGCTTCCGCTTTTGCCAGTCCGACTACGATAGCGACGAATTGGGTGTCGTATTGGCCTACAACTACGATCCATGGGGCATAGGCATTACGTATACCGGTTATGCTTTGCTGCTTATTGCCATGATTGCGTTCTTTTTCCAACCTCGCACTTATTTCCGTGCGTTGCTCAAACAACAACACACATGGCTGATGGTTGCTCTAGGTGTCGTTGCAGTGGTATTGGCTGTTGTAATGACTAAAGTGGTCACGCCTAAACCACCTTTACAGCCCGTTCTGCAAACACCGCTCTTAGGTATACATGTATCGGTTATTATGCTGGCTTATACGCTTTTTGCAGTCATAATGATAAATGGTATATTAGGGCTTGCAATGCCTACTAAACGCGAGCAGTTGATGCATCTTTCGCAATTGTTGCTCTATCCTGCTGTTTTCTGTCTTACTGCAGGCATCTTCATCGGTGCTGTGTGGGCAAACATGTCCTGGGGACGCTATTGGGGATGGGACCCTAAAGAGACATGGGCACTTATCACCATGCTCGTCTATGCACTTTTGCTGCATTATCCGTTATTGAAAGGCAAATGGAAAATATCCAATCCGAAATATGAAATCAGTTACCACATATTCTGTGTAGTAGCGTTCGCTTTTGTGCTCTTCACTTATTTCGGAGTCTCTTATCTCCTTGGCGGATTACATTCCTATGCGTAATACGCTAGGTTATGTGTAACAAAAAAAAGAACGCACGTGTGTACGCGCGTTCTTTTTCATTAATTCGTTAATTCCTTAACTCATTAATTCATCATCCTCCGAAGTTATCGAAGCGGATGTCTGCGTCATCGACACCCAGCGAATGGAGTAGGTCGAGGACGGTCTTCGCCATCATAGGAGGACCGCAGAGGTAGTACTCGATGTCCTCGGGTGCGTCATGCTGCTTGAGGTACGTGTCGCCCATCACAGGAGCGATGAAGCCCGGGGTGTACTTGATACCCAGTTTGTCTGCCTTCGGGTCCGGACGGTCCAACGCGAGGTGGAAATGGAAGTTCGGGAACTCCTTCTCCAGCGCGAGGAAATCGTCGAGGAAGAAGACTTCGTCGATAGCACGAGCGCCGTAGAAATAGTGCATCTGACGGTCGCGGCACTGACGGGTCTTGAGCATATGCATGATCTGCGCACGCAGCGGAGCCATACCGGCACCACCACCGACCCAGATCATCTCCTTCTGGCTGTCGTAAACAGGACGGAACTCGCCGTAAGGACCGCTCATGCGCACTTTGTCGCCCGGTTTGAGCGAGAAGATATACGTGGAAGCGATACCGCACGGTACGTCCATGAACTCCGGTCCGTTCGGGCACTGCTCTTTCGGTTTGAAAGGCGGGGTAGCGATACGTACGGTCAGGGTGATGATATCGCCCTCGTCAGGGTAGTTGGCCATAGAGTAGGCACGTACCGTTGCCTGGGTGTTCTTCTGTTTCAGACGGAACAGACCGAACTTCTCCCATGCCGGCAGGTAGAGGTCACCGATGAGCGATTTATCCATGTCGCGGTCGTAGTCGATGTCGTACTCCGGGATGATGATCTGTGCGTACGAACCCGGCTCGAAGTGCATGTGCTCGCCCGGAGGCAGCTGCACTTTGAACTCTTTGATGAACGTAGCCACGTTCTTGTTAGAGATGACTTCGCACTCCCATTCTTTGACGCCGAGTACGGCTTCGTCCACCTTCATCTGGATATCCTCTTTCACCTTAACCTGGCAACCCAGACGCCAGCCTTCTTTCTGCTGCTTGCGGGAGAAATGTACGGTCTCGGTAGGCAGAATCTCGCCGCCTCCGGAGAGGACTTGGCACTTACACTGTCCGCACGAGCCCTTACCGCCACAAGCGGAAGGCAGGTGAACACCCGCTTCACCCAACTGGTTCAGCAGACTGCCACCGGCTGCCACGTCGTACTCTTTGTCACCATTAATGACAACTTTTACATTGCCCGAAGATACCAGGTATCTTTTGGCAATCAGAAGTATAGCTACCAACAAAAGGATAACTACCAAGAAAACTGCAACTGATATAAGAATTGTCTTCAACATAATAGCCTCCTTTCGTTAAATTTCCAGTCCGCTGAAGCACATAAAGGCGAGGGCCATCAGACCTACCACGATGAACGTGATACCCAGTCCCTGCAGCGGCTTCGGTACGTCGTTATACTCCATTTTCTCACGTATACCGGCCAGACAAACGATAGCCAGCAACCAGCCCAGACCCGAGCCGAACGCGTACATAAAGGCATCGCCAAAACTGGTAATGGCCTTGGCGTCAACAGCCGGCAGACCTATACGCTGCTGCATGAAGAGCGAACCACCCATGATAGCGCAGTTCACCGCAATCAGCGGAAGGAAAATACCCAGGCTGGCATACAGCGACGGACTGAATTTCTCAATGATCATCTCCACCAGTTGCACGATAGCAGCGATGACGGCGATGAAGAGGATGAAACTCAGATAGCTCAAGTGCAACGGCTCCAGTACCAAAGTCTGCAACAGATAGTTGACAGGCAGGGTAACGATGAGCACGAACGTAACGGCTATACCCAGACCAAAAGAGGTCTTCACATTCTTCGACACAGCCAGGTACGAACACATACCCAGGAAATAGGCGAAGATCATGTTGTCAGCAAATATGCTGCGAACAAATAAACTCAATGCGTGTTCCATCACTTAACCTCCTTGTTTGCGGCTCTGTGAACCCATATTACACATCCTACCAGAATCAATGCCATAGCAGGCATCAACATCATTCCGCAGTTCTCGTAACCGGCAGCGTACCAGCTCTCAGGTATAACCTGATAACCTAGCAGTTGACCCGAACCGAGCAACTCACGAACGAAAGCTACTACCACCAGTACCAGGGCGTAACCAAAGCCATTGCCCAGACCATCGAGGAACGAATCCCATACATTGTTGGTCATGGCGAAGGCCTCGAGACGACCCATCAGAATACAGTTGGTGATGATCAGACCCAGATAGACGCTCAGCTGCATGGCTACGTCGTAGGCAAACGCCTTGAGCACCTCGCTCACGAGCGTTACCAGCGCAGCTACTACCACCAGTTGCACGATAATACGTACACGCATCGGGATCGTGTTGCGGATGAGCGAAACTATCACATTGGCCATAGCCACGATGATCGTTACGGCTATACCCATGACGAGCGCAGGCTTCAGTTGCACCGTTACGGCCAAAGCCGAACAGATACCCAGAATCTGCACTACCACAGGGTTGTTGATATTAAGAGGACCAAGTAAGGTGTCCTTTGTTTTTTGTGAAAGTGCCATAATTACTCCTCCTCTTCTTTAGTTGGTTCAACTTCATCATTCGCCTCGGCCTCATCATTCGCATCATTGGCATCATTCAAGAACTCACGATAGTTGTTCACGAGTTCCTCATTGAGCATGGTGCTGACGCCGGACGAGGTGATGGTAGCGCCACTGATGGCATCTACCTGCTCCTGGCCTTCGGCCAGTTTGCCCTGTTTCAGCACAGCTACCGAGACTACTTCGCCTTCGGCATTGCGAATGTGCTTACCTTCGAATTGCTCGCGGAAAGGCATCTCTACTATCTTGGCTCCTAGACCCGGAGTCTCGCCTTCGTGGTTGAAGTTAACACCGTAAATGGTGTTCTTGTCTTCGTCCAGCGCCAGGTAACCACCTATGCCGCCCCACAGTCCTTTACCGCTCAGCGGCAGGACATACTTGATCTCTCCGTTTAGGTTGGCCACGTAGACCTCCTTGTCACCAAAGACAAGTGTGTCTTGTACCAGCACCAGGTAGATCTCTGCCGGATTGCCGGTCGAGTAGTCCACCTTGAGCGCACCGAGTATCTGCTTCTGTTTGTCGAGCAGTACATTGGCGTCCTGACGAGGCTTGAGCGCCTGGTTGGCCAACGCCAACAGAACGGCTACGATCACTACCACAATCGTCATATAGACGAAGGTGTATATATTGCTGTTAGTATTCAGTTTCATTTTGCAGCCTCCCTTTTAGCACGTTTATGAATATTGGTCTGTACTACGCACCAGTCGATGAGCGGAGCAAAAGCGTTCATCAGCAGGATGGCGAGCATCATACCCTCCGGATAACCCGGGTTGAGTACACGTACCAGCACAGCCACCAGACCGATGAGCAGACCGTAGATCCACTTACCCACTTCGGTACGGGCTGAGGTCACAGGATCGGTAGCCATGAAGACAGCACCGAAAGCGAAACCACCGCTAACCAGATGCATATACCATGGGTACTGCGCAGCCAGGTTGGTTTCCGAACCGAAACGGTTGAAGAGCAACGCCGTCAGCGCACCACCGGCAAATACAGCCACGATGGTTTTCCAACTGGCTACACCTGTACTAATCAGTAGGATAGCACCGAGCAGGATAGCCCATATACAGGTCTCTCCTACCGAACCTGGAATCAGACCGTTAGCCATATCCCAGAAGCTCTGCGACACCGGTGTGCCGGTAGCCATTTGGGTCAACGGAGTAGCACCCGTGAATCCGTCCACCAGTGCATGACCGCCATCCCAGCCCCATGTGCCTTCGGTGCGGATGAACATCTTGTCACCCGTCATCGAACTTGGGTATGCAAAGAATAGGAACGCACGCGTGATCAGCGCTACGTTGAAGATATTATATCCCGTTCCGCCAAATACCTCCTTGGCAAAGATAACAGCAAAAGCTACTGCAATGGCTACTTGCCACAGCGGAGTGTTGATCGGTACGATCAGCGGAATAATAAATCCTGTTACCAAAAATCCTTCGGCCACTTCTTCGTGCTTGATCTGAGCTACGATGAACTCGATGCCCAGACCTACTGCGTATGCCACAATGATATACGGCAGCACGGCCAGCAGACCGAAGCCGAAGGCCTTCCAGAACAATGCGCAGCTGAGACCGGCAGCCAACTGACCGGTGGCCAGCAAGTGCTGGTAACCGACATTGAACATACCGAACAGCATAGCCGGAACCAGTGCCATTACGACGAGAATCATCGTACGCTTGCTGTCCGAGCCGTCATGGATGTGTACGCCATTCTTCTTAGCGGTCGTCTGCGGAGAGAACAGGAAGGTATCAAAGGCGTCGTAGAACGAGCTGAGCTTAGCCAGCTTACCGCCTTCTTCGAAATTCTTGCCGAACTTCTTCCAAATGTCATAAAGCTTTTTCATCACTCAATCTCCTTTTTTAAGTTATCTAACGCCTCGCGAACGATAGCCTGCAGCGGCATTTTGCTGGTGCAGACAAACTCGCATAACGCAAAATCTTCCGGAGCCACCTCGTATGCGCCGAGGGCCTCCATACGGTCAATATTGCCGGCGATCATCGCTTTGATCAAATACTCAGGATAGATATCCATCGGGAATACTTTGTCGTACTCGTGGCTGACGATAATAGCACGGCGGCCACCCTTCAGACGAGCGTCCCACTGGTACTTCTTCGGACCAAAGAGCCAACGTGTCAGGCAGTTGTCCAACATCTTGGCCGGATCGGTCTTGCCTGCGTTGAAGTCCTTGAAGCGCGGCAGCAGCCAGCCCATGAACTCAGCTTTGTCGGCACCATCCTCAAGCACGGTAAACTGATTGTCATACACCGAGATGATGTCGTTCTCAGGACATACCTGGCATCCGCTCAGTACATTGCCGGCTATGTAGCGACACTTGCACTCGTCGTGTACGTTGCTCAGGAAAATTGCGCTCACAGGCATACCCGGCAGCACGTTGTAGTACTGGCGTCCGTAAGCCAACGGACCGGTCAGCGCCACCTTCTTCTGCAGATCTACAATGCCCTTTTGGAACAGGCGGCCGATGAGGGCCAGATCCTGGATGTTGAGCGTGTAGACCGTCTCGCCTTTGGCCATAGGAGCAAAATTGTTCAACTGCACACCTACATTGCCTGCAGGGTGCGGACCGGATACCTCAAAGAGGGTGCAGTCCTTCAGCTCGCGGAACTCCGTGGCACGCGCTCCGGCCTGGATGCCGATATACACCGGCGCCAGTTGATTCAGTGCACTCACACCGGCTTGCAGGGTAGGTAGCTGACCTTTCAGCACCCACTCGTAGTTCGGTGCTACAGGAGCTGTGTCGAACGAGGAGATGAAGATAGCACGAGGCGTCTTGTTAGGCAGCGCTATACAGTCGTACGGGCGCTGACGAAGCAAGGGCCACAAACCGGATTGGAGGAGCAGCGCTTTCACGTCTTGCTGCAGATCGAATTTCTCATAGACGATCTTCGCATCCGCCTGGATATCAATCGACATCACCTTGCGGCGCTCACCGCGAACGATGTCAACCACCTTACCACTAACGGGCGACGTGAACAGCATTTCCTCAAACACCTTGTCGTGAAAGAGGGGCGAACCCGCCTTCACTGCGTCGCCGACTTTGACATCCAGTTTGGGTGTAATGCCGGCGAAATGGTCGGGCACTATATGAAAGACCTCCGGCCTGCGAACGCTACCGAGCGCCTCTGCCGCACGCCCTTCAAAGGGAATGTCCAAACCACGTTTCAGTTTGATTGTTTGCATGTTAATGAATATTATTTATTGTTTTTGTATTGAGATTTCCACAATCAGCCGGCAAAATTACAAAAAGTTTTTTACATACACAAGCGCGCGGGAACTTTTATATATAAAAAAGTGGATTTTGACAACTAAAATGTAAAATTTTAGGCAATCGAATTTTATGTTTCGAAAAGTTTTACTAATTTTGCGTGGGTTTTTATGTGCCTATGCATCTTTTTTTGTCCATATTGCTAGCTGTGATGACGCTGACGGTTGAGTCGAAAAACAGTGTGTCCGGTTCGGGTGAATTTCCCTACGATGCGGAATTTTCGTACACCAACACGGGCCGAAAAGGGAGTGTGACCGACAAGGATACGGCTACGCTGCGCATCACGAAATTCGATGGATTGTCGGTTGAATCGGTAGATGTGTACGTCCGTTCGAACCAGAAAAGCGGTGCAGGCGTCATGACGATGGATGTGAATGGTGCTCAGGTGGCGAAGAAAGAAGGTTCATTCAAGGACTGGACAGGCAGTTGGGACAATGAGAACTATCACGCTATCAGTCTGTTGTCGCGCACCATTCATCATGTGGACGAGATGACTATTCGTTTGGTGGGCACAGTGAGTTCGCTGCATATCGAGAAGTATGTAATTACGTACCAGCAACCCTTGCCTCGTACGGTGACGCTGAAGAATGCGGACAAAACCTATACGACGCTGACCGAGACGACGGGTTTGTCTGGCGTGACTTTGCCGCAATTGGCCGACCAAGAAGGATGGTCGTTCGTGGGATGGACTCCAACTGAATGCTGGAATATCGATTTTCAGCCTGAGATGTATGCGGCAGGATCGAAATACTACCCAACGACCGACACGACGCTTTGGGCATTATGGCGCAAAGCGGACGGCGAGATATCTTATGCTACAGACCTGCAAACAGGCGAATATCTGTATGTGGAAACAACGCAACTGTATGCCATGAGTGGTGTCCCAGAATCGGGCATAGCAGGCACAGCGGTAATGAATGCGGAGAATGTGGATCAAATTTATCTGATTACATTCGACGAAACGGCACAAACAGCTACTATTCGCCATCAGGCCACAGGCTATTATATTGGCTATTCCGGTACGCAACTGGCCGCAACACCTAGCACCTGGCAGGTGTGGCACGGAGGAGATAAAACGATATTCTACGCTACTATCAGCGGGAAAATATATGTGCTATTACCTTGGACAATGTATGTGGAAGATAGTCAATATTTTTTCATTTCGGGCATGATGAAGACGAATGACTTATCTGGCGCCACAACGGCTTTGTTGCCAGTGGAAGAAGCTAATCGAACTATCTATACCTGCCACCCCGAGGTAGGTTTAGGCATAGATATTGTAGAGCAGACGGATGAACCCAAGGCAGAGACCGTTATCCACTTGGGTACTTACCGACTGATCATCCGCAATGGGAAAAAATATATACGTTTATGATGAATTTATTATTGATACTTAGTGTGTTGTCCGGCATCTTGTCCGGCGACTACAATGCGCAGACGCTCTCCGCTGCCGAGCAGGATAGTATTCTCAATCCTGTGGTGGAGGAGGTCGAAGGCGTCTCTACGCGCTATCGGCTCGAGTGTGAGAACGAGGAGCATCTGTTCCGCCATTCGCAGGTGGCCGACTGGTTCGTGGTGGATACCATGCGCCATACACGCCGTCAGCTGGGCGCCGGATTGGGGCTGGGCAAGGTGCGTGATGCGCAGCTGAGCCCTAACGGACGCTACGTGGCGTTTGTCAAGGACAATAATCTCTATATCCACAAGTTGGATTTCGGTACCGAAGTGGCAGTCACTAAGGACGAGAACCCGGATATCATCAGCGGTGTGGCCGATTGGCTCTACGAGGAGGAATTCGGGGCTACGGCCCTCTACGCCTGGTCGCCCGATTCCAAGCAGCTGGCCTTCGTCCGTCTCGACGAGACCGAAGTGCCGACTTTCAGTTGGCAGACCGTCTTGGACGGCGCTTATCCTGCGCTCGAGAGTCTGCGTTACCCGAAGGCCGGCTGCCACAACGCTAAAGCTAGTGTCTGTGTCTACGATGTGGCTACCAAGGGCATACTGACTATGCAGGTCAACAACGATCAGGCTGATGTCTATTTCCCTCGTCTGCGCTGGAACTCCCAATCCCTGCTGGTGCTACGCGTCAACCGCGACCAGACCCGCATGGAGGTGCTGGCATGCAATGCTAAATCTACCATCGCTCATCCGCTTTGCCGCGAAGAGAGCAAGCAGTATTTTGTCGATTATAGTCTGTTCGATAGCTGGCAGTGGCTCTCCGACGACCGCTTCGTCATGCTGAGCGAGAAAGATGGATGGCGTCGTGCCTACCTCTATTCGTCGCAAGGCCAGCAGCAGAAAGTGCTGACGCCCGAAGGAATCGACCTGACCACTATCTATGGTCTGGACGAAGCTACCCAGACTCTCTACTACCAGGCTGCTCCTACGCCGGCTACGCGCCAGGTCTATGCGCTTGGACTTAAAAAGGGCGATATCGTTCAGCTGACCAGCGGCGATGGTTTCCATAGCGCACGCTTCGCCAAGGACTACAAGCGTATGATCGACTGCTACCAGTCCTTCGATACGCCTAATACCTATACGCTTTATAGGGTGGAGAAGGGCAAACTGAAGAAAGAGCGTGTGCTGGAGGATAACGCGGAAATACGCAGGGCTTGGCAGGCGAACAAACTGCCCGAACCGCAGTTGATGCAAATCCCGAATGCCAATAACCAACAACTGGAAGCCATGCTCCTCTCGCCTCTAACCCCTAACCCCTCACCCCTAATCGTCATGCACTATAGCGGTCCGGCTAGTCAGCGTGTGCTCAACCGTTGGCGCAAACGCTTCGAATATGCATTGGTCGAGGCCGGTTACGCAGTACTGATCGTCGATCCGCGTGGTAGCGACTGCCGTGGTCGCGCGTGGCGCAATGAGACCTATATGAATCTGGGCCAGAAAGAGGCGGAAGACCTGATAGCTGCGGCTAACTGGGCTGCACAACGACCGGATATAGACGGTGAGCGCATGGCGCTTCTCGGTTGGTCCTACGGCGGCTACCAGACACTCTATACGATGAGTCAGCCGTCCCATCCGTTCCGAGCCGGCGTGGCTATTGCACCGGTTACCGATTGGCGACTCTACGATTCCGCTTATACCGAGCGTTATATGCGTCGTCCGCAGGTCAACGATCGCGGCTATGATGCTGCGTCGTTGCTCAACAAGGCGGTCGACCTTACGGGCGCTGTGCTTATTATCCACGGCCTGGCTGACGATAATGTACATGCTCAGCAGACATTGAAATATATCGATGCGCTCGTTCGGGCCGACAAGCAGTTTGAGATGCAACTCTATCCGGACGACAACCACCATCTGCGCAAAGGAAACAATGCGCAGCATATGCACAACCGAATCATCAACTTTTTACAAAAAAATCTATAATCTATGAGTACGAAACAATCAAACATCCTGCCTATAGCAGTCATGTTCTCGCTATTTTTTATGATAGCGTTCGTTACGAACTTTGCAGGCTCCATGGGCGTCATTGTGAAAAATCAGTTCAATGCGAGCAATGCATTGTCGCAACTCGGCACATTTGCAAATTTTATTGCTTATGCATGTATGGGAATTCCCGCGGGCATCATCCTAAAACGTAAAGGGTACAAATTTACTTCTTTGGCAGCCGTTACTGTGGGGTTAATCGGTGTTGCTATTCAATGGTTATCGGGCTATGCGGAGTCATTTGGAGTTTATGTTCTTGGCGCATTTATCGCGGGCTTCTCTATGTGTATGCTCAATATTGTGGTAAATCCAATGTTAAATACACTTGGCGGAGGAGGAAACAAAGGAAATCAACTGATACAATTTGGTGGCTCGTGTAATTCAATAGGAGCAACGATTGCTCCAATTTTATTGGGTTATTTAATTGGTAGTAATGTGGAGAGTGCGTCTGTGTCTGACGCGGCGCCGGCAATGCTGATAGCAATGGGAATCTTTATATTAGCATTTATCATTATTTTCTTCACAAAGATCCCTGAACCACATATGGAGACTATTGAAGAAAAAAATGCACGGTTAAATGGGCAAAAAGCGAAAGAATCTCATTCTCCACTCTCATTCCGCCATTTTGTCTTAGGAGCGATTGCTATCTTCTTCTATGTCGGAGTAGAGGTGGGAATCCCGAATATGGCCAATTTATATATGTCTAATAATCCATTAGTAGGAGCTGCTATCGCAGGAACTATTGTAGGTTTTTATTGGCTAATGATGTTATTCGGGAGACTTATTGGTGGCGCTGTAGGTAACAAAGTGTCATCCAAAATTATGCTAAGTATTGTCGCATCAATAGGTATTCTGTTGCTCATCGGTGTAATGTTTATACCAGAAACAGTTGCTATTACATTCCGTGGCGTTCAGTTACCTGTTAGTATGGTATTGATGGTACTCTGTGGCTTGTGTACATCCGTTATGTGGGGGGCTATCTTCAATCTCGCTGCGGAGGGACTTGGTAAATACACACCTGCAGCATCAGGTATCTTTATGGCACTTGTATGTGGTGGTGGAATTATTCCTTTCATACAAGGTCTTGTGGCAGATTCTATAGGATATATTGGTAGCTATGTAGTGACTATTGCTGCATTAGCCTATATCCTCTATTACGCCCTCTGGGGAAGCAAGAACGTGAACAAAGATATTAAGATCGATTAAAATCGGATATTGTAGATTTTAAATTTATATATTATGAAGAAGTACGCTTTAGGAATCGACTTAGGCGGTACAGGCACTAAGTTCGGTCTGGTTAACGAAGAGGGACAAGTTCTTCGCAGCAATTCTATCCCGACGCAAGAGTATCCGAATATAGACGACTACTGCGATGCGCTCTGCAAAGGGCTCAAACAGTTGGTGGCCGACCAGGGGCTGCAGATGAGCGACATCGTCGGCGTAGGCTGCGGTGCGCCCAATGCCAATTTTTATTCGGGTTGTATCGAGCAAGCGCCTAACCTCCCATGGAAGGGTGTAGTGCCGTTTGCCAAACTGATCAGCGAGCGGATGGGCGTCAAGTGTACCATCACCAACGATGCTAATGCTGCGGCGCAGGGCGAGATGATCTACGGCTCGGCACGCGGAATGAAAAATTTCATCGTCATCACCCTCGGCACCGGTGTGGGCTCGGGTATCGTCATCGATGGCAAACTGCTGTATGGCCATGATGGTTTCGCCGGCGAATTGGGCCACTGCAAAATCGACCATTCGGGTGAGGGACGTCTCTGCGGTTGCGGCCAGAAAGGTTGTATCGAAGCGTATGCTTCGGCTACCGGCGTGGCGCGTACGGCCAAGGAGATTGTGACCTCCACTACGCAACCTACCTTGCTGCGCCAAGTGGCTGATATCGACCATATTACATCCAAGGATGTGTTCGATGCAGCAGAGAAGGGCGACCTGGTAGCTAAACAGATATTCGACTATACGGGCCATCTGCTCGGACAGAAACTGGCCGACTACGTCCATTTCTCCAGTCCTGAGGCTATTATCCTCTTTGGCGGACTCACCAAGTCCGGCCATTGGATCATGGATCCTATTCGCGAGGCATTAGACGAAAATCTGATGCCTATCTGGAAAGGCAAGATACCGGTATCTATCTCTGTGCTCAAGGATTCGGATGCCGCTATCCTAGGCGCCTCGTCCCTAGCTTGGTAACCCCTAACCACTAACCACTAACCCCTAACCCCTAACCACTAACCGCTAACCCATATAGCCATTATCAAATCCATATTGCAACGCCTCTATCCGTACGGTATATGCCGTGTGGGCAAGGCAGTCTATCTGACCTTCGATGACGGCCCGATACCCGAAGTGACGCCTCAGGTGCTAGCTATCCTCGATCGCTATGGAGTCAAGGCTACTTTCTTCATGGTGGGGGAGAATATCGACAAGTATCCCGAGGTCTATCGCCAGGTGGTCAGTGCCGGCCATAGCGTGGGTAACCATACCTACAATCATGTGAAGGGTTGGAAAGTGAGCACAGCGGAATATATTGCAAATGTGCAGAAGTGGGAGGAAGCTAGAGATCGTCAACTCTCCGCTAACCACTCACCCCTAACCGCTAACCTTTTATTCCGTCCTCCATACGGCCGTACATGGTGGTGGCAACGCAGGGCGGTACAGCAGATGGGTTACCGTATCTACCTGTGGGATGTGCTGACGCGTGACTACAATCCGTGCCGAACACCCGCAGCGATGCTTCGCCAGATCCAGCGGCAGACGCGTCCCGGATCAATCATCAATTTTCATGATTCGCTCAAGTCGAACGAGCGCATGTTGACGGTCCTGCCGCAGGCTATCGAGTGGCTCTTGGCACAGGGATATGAGTTAAGAAGTTTATAGCGTGAAGAAGATTATATTCATATGGCTTGGTGCGCTGGCGCTGGTCGGTTGCGCTAACCGAGGTATCGGTCCGCAGGGAGGACCTAAGGATACTATCCCTCCTCAACCGGTTCGTTCCGTTCCGGAGAATGGGGTGGTGTCGTTCGATGGCAAACAGATAGAGGTGCTCTTCAACGAGTATCTCCAGTTAGACAATGTGTCGCAGAATCTGCTGATGTCGCCTCCACAGCAGAACCCGCCGGAAGTCAAGGCGCGAGGCAAGAAACTCACGGTCTCCTTTGTCGATTCGCTGCGCGAGAATACTACCTATACGCTCGATTTCGGCAATGCCGTCTGCGATTTCACAGAGAAAAATCCCCTGCGGGGTTATTCGTTCGCTTTCTCCACCGGTCCGTTCATCGACACGCTCGAGGCGCGGGGATGCGTGGTCAATGCCGAAAATCTCAATCCTGTTCCCGGAGTGCTGGTGGGTATCCATTCCGATCAGTCTGACGACGCGTTTTCCTCCAAGCCTTTCGATCGCATCGCACGTACCGACTCGGCGGGGCAGTTCCGCATAGGTAATATCCACGAGGGCACCTATCGCCTCTATGCGTTGAACGATGTCAGCCGTGACTATCGGTTTACTATCAGCGAAGGTCTGGCTTATGCCGACGAACCGTTCACTCCTTCTGTCCGCCCGCATTTTCATACCGATTCGCTTGGCAATGATTCGCTGGTGGGGTACGAGTATTCGCCGGCCGACCTTCAACTCTGGTTCTTCTCCGAAGCATACCAGAGACTCTATCTGCAGCGTACCTTGCGCGAGCAGCAGCATAGGATCCAGTTGCTCTTCTCTGCCGAAGTCGACAGCGTACCTCAGTTGCGTGCCTTGCGGCCGTCCGAAGTGGATACGGCTGCTACCGATAGCGCTTGGGTCGATCCGATGCCGTATATCTTACCCGAATATTCGCGTCGTAACGATACGGTCACGCTCTGGTTGACCGATAGTATCGCTATTCGCCAGGATTCACTCTTCTTCGAGGCACGCTATCGTCGTACCGACTCGCTCTATCGCCTTGAGTGGTATACCGACACACTCCGGGCTATATGGCGTGCGCCGAGGTTGACAGCTAAAGCACGAGAAGCGCAGGAGCGACGTAATCGCAATCGCCGGCTTGAACTCAAGAGCAATGCGCGGCAGAATTTCGAACTCTACGACACGCTGCGCGTGACGTGCACTACGCCGCTCGAGCAGATACTGACCGATTCTATCCGTCTCTACGAGCGCATCGACTCTGTCTTGACCCCTGTGCCGTTCACGCTCGAGACCTCACAGATGTCTTTCCTTGTGTTGGCCAATCTGGGCCAGGGCAAACGCTACGAACTGCAGATAGATAGTGCTGCCTTGCGCGATGTGTACGGTATTGCCAATCTCTATACCTCTTATTCGCTCTCGCTGAAGACGCCTGAGGATTATTCTACGTTGCGCATCCATCTGACCACTCCTTGTCCGCAGGCACGGCTCCAACTGCTCGATACCAAAGATCATGTGGTGCGTGAACAGCCGGTCGAGGCAGGCGAAGTGCTGTTCCAATACCTCAAACCGGATACCTACTATCTGCGTCTCTACATAGATGCCGATGGCGATGGCCACTGGACCACCGGTAGTTGGGATCATCATCGCCAACCGGAACAGGTTTATTATTTCCCGCAGAAGATCCAGACCAAGAGCAATTGGGATTTTGAGGAGTCGTGGGATTATACGGCCGTTCCGCAACTCGAGGCGAAACCCAAAGAACTGATCAAGACGGCGAATAAGACGAAGTAACCATGTCCTCTAACCCCTCACCCCTAACCGCTCACCGTTATTTCGATTATGGTTTCATAGCGGTGGGCCTCCTTATTCAGGTCGTTACCTATTTTATCTCCAATGCGCTCAACCCTGATTCGTTGACGCCCTTGTCGCTTGTCAGCGGAATGCTGGGCATTTGTTCGGTGTGCCTCACGGCGCAGGGTAATATCTGGACCTTTTTCTTCGGCTTTGCCCAGGTGGGGACTTATTCATGGCTTTGCTGGACACAACGCTTCTACGGCGAAATAGCAATCAATGCCTATTATTTCTTTACGATGATTTACGGTGTGTATGTATGGCGCAAACATCTGACGCCCGCTTCTTCCACCGTCGTTACTCGGCGTTTGCCCTTGTCTGTACTGATAGGAATAGGTATAGCGACACTCCTCTTCTCTTGGCTTGTGGGCTGGGGCTTGGCCACCTGGACCGATGACACCCAGCCGTACCTGGATGCATTTACAACAGTACCCGCGCTGGTGGCGCAGGTACTGATGATTCTTGTCTTCCGCGAGCATTGGTATCTATGGCTCGCTGTCGATATGCTGAGTGTGGCTTTGTGGCTTCGTGCCGGAGATTATTGCATGATGGCGCAGTATATCTTCTGGTGCGCCAATTGCCTCTATGGTCTCCACCGTTGGAAATCTCTAACCCTTTAAACAGCCCGTAGGGCGTAAACAGCGCAGCGACTAAACGCCGAAGGCACTAAACAGCGCAGCGACTAAACCCTCTCGCCTCTCGCCTCTCACTCATTCACTCACTCATTCATTCATTCATTCATTCATTCATTCATTCGGCATTTTCAGCGTATAGAGTATGGCCTCTGCCTGGCGTAGCGCATTGCGCTTCTTTTGGCCGCTGGCATATATAAAGGTCTCTGCCGTTACTACACGTCCGTTCACTTGGTCCAGACGGGTCAGACTGACGAACGGACCACCCATAGCTTCGCCGTCCAGTATCTTCCATAGGCCACGGGTCTCTATGGCGTAGAATCCGCCTACGCTGTCCTGTAGCGCAGCTATCTGACGGCTCTGCGGAGGAAAATACTTGTATTCCGTCCCCATATGGCTGCCTGCTACTTGTGCGCTTACCAGCTGCCCCATCACGCGGTCACGCATGGCGCAAATAGAGTCGTTGCTAAATTGCTCTTGCGCTGTGTACGGGTAGCTATATACGATTACGTCTTTGCGCATAGGACCTTTGTTGTTGCAGCACCAGAGAACATCTACACTGTCCCCCCTAACCGCTAACCTTTCGCCTTTAACCGTTACATAGTCCTCCGGAATCAGCATATCGTAGCCCTGCTTGCCCAGTTGTTCACGTGCGTCCTTATTGGTACTCGCGCGATAGAAATGTATCTGCCGGCTCAGCTCCTCGCGAATAAACCACTCGCGTACTGCCTCTCCGTGTTCCGACCAGAATTCAACTAGGGCCTCCTCGCTGGGCGCGGTGATGCGATAAACGGCTTGCGGCTTCGACCATGTGTTTCTCGCGGTCTTGGCACTCACCTGCGTATATTTCCGCCCGTCTATATCGATCATCAGTATGTTGCGCGTCGGCTTCAGGTACGAGTCAAACTGAGCTTTGCTCACCTGCATCGGTACCAGGTAGGGTTCAGGCTGGGGCAGAGCGTACATATCTTCTGCCAGAGTCTGCTTCACAATGTTGTATATTGCCGGATCGGCTACCACCAGACATTCGTATATCGTACCCGTGGCGGAAGTCAGCAATCGCTCGTTCTTGCCACAACTCATACATACCAGCGCAACTAGGGCGCAAACCAAATACTTTTTCATGTTGATGTTCAATTTTGCGTGCAAAGGTATACAAAAAAACTGAAAAATGCAAAAAAAATGAACTAAAATTTGTGTATTTTGATTTTTTGTAGTACTTTTGCAGTCGAAAAACACTAATATCTATTATGACCTTTTCTACAGATACTCTTTTCTTGACCGACGAAATTGAGGGTTTCAAGTTTTGTCGCGAGACGCGTTCTGTCAACGCGATGACTATCATCATCTGCGAAGCAGGCTACATCGATGTGGTGCTCAATGGCCAGACTGTCCATATTGGCAAGGATGATATCTTTATCCGTATTCCGACCTATGGTCAGGAGTTGGGCCCCTACCAGTATTCGCCCGATTATCAATTCCGCCAGCTGACGGTATCTAAGTCCATCTACGAGGAGATCATGTTCTCCTATATGCGAACCGAGCCGCGCTGGTGGCAGAAGCAGGAGTACCTGCGTCTCCATCCGGTTTTCCATATGGACGAACGTGTCAAGCAGTTCTGTATGGCCTATCACAATCTGGTTGCCCTCCAATTGACGCAGCCGCAGACGGATTACCGCCGTCAGATTGAGCAGTTGCTGGGACGTGCCGGAATCACAGAGATCATGCTCTATCTCGACCATGTTATCGGCGATGACGCTATGCCGCGCGAGTCGGTCAACTCGAGCGACTATATCTTCCATCAGTTCATGACTATGCTCCACGAGCATCCGCATCAGCGCGAGGTGCAGTGGTTTGCCTCCGAACTCAATATCACGCCTAAGTATCTGTCCGAGATCTGCAAGGCGCGTAGCGGCAAGTCGGCTAGCGAATGGATCGCAGAGATCACAGTGGCAGAGATCACCCATCTGTTACGCCATACTACGGCCTCTATCCACGATGTCGCAGTCGAGTTGGAGTTTCCCAATACCAGCTTCTTCTGCCAGTATACCAAGAAGCATACCGGCATGACCCCTAATCATTTCCGCAAGCAGAAAAAGGACTAACCGTCCTGCTGAATACAAAAAAAGACTGAGCCTTCCGCTCAGCCTTTTTTGTTAGTGTAGTGCCTTCGGCGTTTACGCTTCGCTGTTTACGGGCTTCTCCCTGTTTATTAAACGCGGCTCTGCCGCACTAATCGCGCCGTAGGCGCTCTAAACGCAACCTTTGGTTGCACTAAACAGCCGCAAGGCGTAAACGCGACGTAGTCGCACTAAACAGCCGTTAGGCGTAAACGGGACGCAGTCTCTCTCAACGCAGCTTCGCTGCTCCTACCACGCAAACAACGGATGTTTCACCATCTCGCGGTTCACTTCTTCGCGTACCGAGGCAATAACTGCTTCGCTTGTTGGGTCTTGCAGCACACGGTCAATCAGTTCTACGATCCATTCCATCTGACCTTCTTTCAGTCCGCGTGTCGTAATGGCCGGGGTTCCGAACCGCAGACCGCTGGTCTGGAAGGCACTACGGCTGTCGAACGGCACCATATTCTTGTTAGTCGTGATGTCGGCGCTTACCAGTGCCTGCTCGGCTACCTTACCGGTCAACTCCGGATATTTGGTGCGTAGGTCTATCAGCATCGAGTGGTTGTCCGTACCGCCGCTGATCACTTTGTATCCCTTGTCCATAAAGGCCTGAGCCATCACGGCTGCGTTCTTCTTTACCTGCGTCTGATACCATCTGAAGTCGTCCGTCAGTGCCTCGCCGAAGGCTACAGCTTTAGCGGCTATCACATGCTCTAGCGGACCACCTTGTGTGCCGGGGAATACGGCCGAATCGAGTAGGGCACTCATCTTCTTAATCTCGCCCTTAGGCGTTGTCTTGCCCCAAGGGTTGTCAAAATCCTTACCCATCAGTATGACACCTCCACGCGGCCCACGCAGGGTCTTGTGCGTTGTGCTGGTTACTATATGTGCGTACTTCACCGGATTGTCCAGCAGACCGGCAGCTATCAGTCCTGCGGGGTGAGCCATATCGACCATGAAGATAGCACCTATCTCGTCTGCTACGCGGCGAATACGGGCGTAATCCCATTCGCGACTGTAGGCACTCGCACCGGCTATGATCAGTTTCGGCTTGTGCGTACGGGCTTTCAGCTCCAGGTCATCATAATCCACGCGACCCGTCTCCTCTTTCAGGTCGTAACCTATAGCATTGAACATCAGTCCGCTGAAGTTAACGGCCGAACCGTGACTCAAGTGACCTCCGTGACTTAGGTTCAGGCCCATGAAGGTATCTCCGGCTTGCAGACAGGCCATGAAGACGGCCATGTTGGCTTGGGCGCCACTGTGGGGCTGCACGTTCACATACTCGGCATCGTAGAGCTTCTTCAGCCGCTCGCGAGCGATATTCTCGGCTATGTCCACTACCTCGCAGCCTCCGTAGTAACGGTGGCCCGGGTAACCCTCTGCGTACTTGTTGGTTAGCACGCTGCCCATAGCTTCCAGCACCTGGTCGCTCACAAAATTTTCACTGGCAATCAGTTCGATGCCTTTGGTCTGACGCTCACGTTCACGGCGGATCACGTCAAAAATCTCGGTGTCTCGGTTCATATCAATAAACTTAATTTGTAATTCGCTATTGAAATATGGCACAAAATTACTACAAAAATTGCAGATATGCAAGTTTTTTTGTTACTTTTTGCATTTTCGAAAACCTGTTTTACATTTTTCATTTGCTGCCCTATCTAAATGCAAAAAAAACCACTAAAATTTTGATATATCAAAAATTTGTAGTAATTTTGCACGATTTTTCGCTAACAATATACGGCTTATGGCTTTGAAAGATACTATCCAAAAATTATTGACGCAAGTCCAGTCGATGTCTGCCGCTAATGCGGAAGAACTGGAGACCCTGCGTATCAAATATCTCTCTAAGAAGGGTGAGATCACGGCCCTCTTTAATGAGTTCCGCTCCGTCCCGGCTGAGGAGAAGCGCGAACTGGGCCAATTGCTCAATACGCTTCGTCAGCAGGCTGAGACCCGCATCAATGACCTCAAAGAACAAATCAGCAATCAGCAATCAGCAATCAGCAATGTCCGCCAGGATCTGACCCGTACTCCCGATCCTATCCGTCTCGGTACACGCCATCCGCTGTCTTTGGTGCGCGAAGAGATCATCGATATCTTCTCCCGCATCGGTTTTACGGTAGCTGAGGGACCGGAGGTCGAGGACGACAAGCATGTCTATGGCATGCTCAATTTCGCTCCCGAGCATCCGGCACGCGATATGCAGGATACATTCTTCGTCGAGAAAGAACCGGGTATACAGAAGCCGACCGATATTCTGCTTCGCTCGCATACTTCGTCGGTTCAGACGCGTGTCATGACTAGCCAGAAACCGCCTATCCGCGTGCTCTGCCCCGGTCGTGTCTATCGCAACGAAGCTATCTCGGCGCGTGCCCACTGCTTCTTCCATCAGGTGGAGGGACTCTATATCGATCGCAATGTCAGCTTTGCTGACCTGCGCGAAGCGCTGCTCTATTTCTCCAAGGAGATGTTTGGCCCGGAGACCAAGATTCGTCTGCGTCCCAGCTATTTCCCCTTCACCGAACCTAGCGCAGAGATGGATATCTCGTGCGACCTCTGTGGCGGCAAGGGCTGTTCGTTTTGCACGGGAACCGGTTGGGTGGAGATACTCGGCTGCGGTATGGTCGATCCGAACGTGCTCGAGGCGTGCGGCATCGATAGCAAGGAGTATAGCGGCTTTGCCTTTGGTATGGGCGTAGAGCGTATCACCAACCTCAAGTATCGCGTCAAGGACCTTCGTCTCTTCTCCGAGAACGATGTTCGTTTCCTCCGCCAATTCGAGAGTTGCTAATATTGCACAATATGCTCTACACACAAAAAAAAATGCGCGGCTCACGGGCAATTTGTGATCGACTAATACAGGCGGCTGGGACGTTATATCCCGGTCGCTTTTGCGTTTTGTATAGAAGTATAGGAGAGCCAATGAACAACAATATACAACCAATAAAAATTTAAACAATTATGAAGAAGCAATTTTTTCTTTTCGCTCTTGTGGCTGCGCTGTTATGCGCTTGCAAGGACAAGAACCAGCCGGCCTCCATCACCATTGACCCGACGAGCAAGACCGTCGCGGCAACGGGTGAGGAGTTTGTCGTAACTCTGAAATCCACTGCTGCATGGTCGGCCACGACTGACCAATCATGGGTGACTTTATCTCCTAATTCCGGTAAAGGGGATGCTTTTGTGACAATCACAGTCGCTGCTGGTGAAGAAGGTACAGCCAATGTGCTTTTTAGCAACGGGGAAGGTACTGCTACACTTGTTATTACTCGTGGCGGAGGTGTTACTCCTCCAAATCCCGGAACCGCTAAGGGAGCACTGCCTGGTGAGTTCTCGGTAAGTGCGACGCAGAAAGTACAATTCTCTCAAGGCAATTTGCAATATGTCAGTACATGGCAGTTTGCGACCAATCAGTGGGACTGTTTCGGAGAATCTCAGTCTGACAACCACCGCGACCTCTTCGGCTGGGGCACAGGTGATGCTCCAAATAAGGTAAGCACCAGTAACAACGATTATGCCACTTTCACCGACTGGGGCGTAAACGCTATTACCAATGGTGGCAATACAGCCAACTTGTGGCGTACGCTGACCAAGGACGAGTGGGTATATCTATTCTACACAAGAACTAATGCTGCAACAAAATTTGGTTTAGGAAGTGTGAATGGTGTGAATGGTACCATTCTGTTGCCAGACAACTGGACACTTCCCGCAGGCGTTGAATTCACTGCCAGTACCACGCAGGGATTAGCAGACCAAGGCGGATACTATTACAACAATAACGAAGACAATTTCTCTCACAACACCTACACCACAGCCCAATGGGCTACAATGGAAGCCGCAGGTGCTGTCTTTCTGCCTGCTGCGGGCTACCGCGAAGGCACGGGTGTGAGCAGTGTCGGTTCGGGTGGTTCCTACTGGTCGGCTACGCCTGGCGACGCGTACTACGCGTACGGCTTCGACTTCTATTCGGACTACCTCTATCCGCAGATCATCAGCTATCGGAACATCGGTCAGTCTGTCCGTCTCGTCCGTTAACCAAACTCGCCCCACACAAGTAGGCAGAAATACGAAAAAATTACAAAAAAATCGGCATATATTTGCATATGTCGATTTTTTGTATTACTTTTGTGCCGAATTCCGAATGAAGATAATAACTCGTAATTATTTGAATTAGAGTAGATTACGATTTTGTTGTAAGAAGCATGGTCTAGGATTGGCAGGGAACGGCCTGCTTGCGGATAGATTCCGCCCTTGAAATTATGTCGCGACACTTGAAAAATATTATCCAGAACCGGTTGGAGCGCGTTGTTTCGTATTACGCCCCATATTCGGAGATTGCGGCTTCCCACCGGCGGGGAGTGCGCTATATCATGCCTGTGACCGCCATCAATATTTTCTGGGGCAAAATGGATATGGTCAAGGAGGGGCGGCATTACCGGAAACATATTGTGGTTCGGCGTGTGCCTCGCAATGGCGGTCAGCTGCTGCAACTGTACACTTACCATTTTCCGAAACACTGGTCTGCGGCTTGCGTGGCGAATAGGGAACTGATTAAAGAGGCGCAGCGGCAGGCACATGCGCTGGAGCGTGACCATTCCTTGGCTGCGCTGGAATGGCGGACGCGGTTCTTGCACCATTATTTCCGGGTTTTCAAGGGCGGTGAGAAGCCGGAAGCGGGCATGAAAGCGTATTCGCGTTTTTATCAATATACGTATGTTGCGATTTACCGAGAGATGAAGGCGGAGCAGGAGAAAGCCGAGGAACCACAAGCAACCGATGCCCAATCTTTCCTCTCCGTAGGAGAGAGTTGGGGAGACACCGTCACTTTTGAGCCTATCGTGCAGGGAAAGCCTTTCCGTCCGCATCGTCATAAGGAAAAGAATATCCTCGATTTGGCTTTTGCTCCGCGTAACGAACTGGTTTTTCCTCCACCAGCCTTTGAATAATGTCAAAATGATATTTTGACTATAAAAAATCACATAAAAATTTGCGTATATGAAAAATTTGTAGTAATTTTGCAGCCGATTTTTAATCGAGTGTCTTATGACACGAGAAAAATCGCCATTTAGCGATTTTGCGCTTATGAGCGAGCAGAACCATTATATCGTCGAGTTACAGCGCCTCCCGTTAGGCACTCATCGCTTTGATTTTCAGCTGGATGACGCCTTCTTCGGGGCACTGGAAAAAACGGAAATACTCGGCGGACAAGTGGACTGCCTGGCAACGCTAAATATCCGCGAGGACTATCACACGCTCACCATAGCCGTTCATGGAACGGTCTCTGTGGTGTGTGACCGGTGCCTCGACCCTATGAACATTGACATCAACGACGAGCAAGAAATCGAGAATGATGATGAGGCTGAAATATCAAATCTCCAATCTTCAATCTCAAATACAAATCGAGCAATCGATTTGTCCTGGCTCGCCTATGAAATAGTAAGTATCAATATCCCGCTCGTACACAGTCACCAACCGGGTGAATGCAACCAGCAAATGGAACTTCTCCTCCATGATCACCTTTGTGACGAACCGGATCCCGAAACCGATACTGACTACTGATAACTGAAAACTATATTGTATAATATTTAACCCCTCTCCGAACTAAGAGGAGTTCCCTCAACCTAGCGAGGACTGCTAGTGCAACGATAGTCCGAGCTAAGAGCGGGAACATGGCGAAGATTCATATGAGCGACGTGGTCGCGAATCGTATTAAGCCATAGTTCACGCGACATGGCACATCCTAAAAGAAGACAAAGCCACACCCGTCAAGCCAAACGTCGTACCCATGACGTTGTGAAAGCTCCTACATTGGCTACATGCCCTAACTGCGGCGCACTTCACATCTACCACACCGTATGCCCGTCTTGCGGCTACTATCGTGGCAAATTGGCTATTGAGCAAGCTGAAGCTTGATAAGTGGCAATCATCTCTAACAGGCTAAAAGGCTGAAGGTTAGAGGTTAAAGGTTAGAGGTTAAAGGTTAGAGGTTAGAGGCTAAAGCTTTCGCCGTTCGTCCTCTCGTCCTCTCGTCCTCTCGCCTTTTGCCTTTCGCCTCTCGCCTTTTTTACCTTATTATTTTTATCATGCGTGCGTGAGCACGTAAGTGGCCTGTGAAGGTCACAGTAGTTAAACGCCAACGGCTATAAACGGCAAAGCCTCTAAACGTCCGAAGGACTATAAACGCCGAAGGCAAAACAACATTCAACATTGTATGTACAACAATTCAAACAACGATGGTGAACGCCGTCCAAGACCGCGCTTTCACCGCGAGGGTGAGAACTCTAACCACTCACCGCTAAACCCTAACCGCTCTTTCCGCCCACGTTTTCAACGCGATGGCGAACAACGTCCTTTCGGCGAATCACGCCCACAACGTTCCTTCGGCGAACGCTCCGATCGTCCGCAACATTCGTTCGGACCAAGACCCAAACGCAACGATTCGGTCTATTCCGAACGCAAGCGTCAGACCTATCGTCAGCAGAACGAAGATCCTACCAAACCGATTCGACTGAACAAGTATCTGGCTAATGCCGGTATCTGCTCGCGTCGCGAAGCCGACGATTTCATCCAGGCAGGTGTTATCACTGTCAATGGCGAGACCGTTACATCGCTCGGAGCTAAAGTGCTGCCTACCGATGAGGTACGTTTCCATGACCAACCCGTTCGCCGCGAACGCAAGGTCTATATCCTGCTCAACAAACCTAAGAATACTGTCACCACGACCGACGATCCGCAGGAGCGTCATACGGTTATCGATATCGTACGCAATGCTTGTGCCGAACGTATCTATCCGGTCGGCAGGCTCGACCGTAATACGACCGGCGTACTGCTGCTGACCAACGATGGCGACTTGGCTGCCAAGCTCACCCATCCGCGGTTCCACAAGAAGAAGATCTATGCCGTTACGCTCGACCGCGAACTGGACGAGATAGACGAAGCTATCGTTCGCACCGGCGTCACGCTCGATGACGAACGCGTCGTTCCCGATGCACTCGAGTTCCCTAAGGGCGATCGCCGTCATATCGGCCTCGAGATCCACTCCGGACAGAACCGCGTCGTTCGCCGTATCTTCGAGAAAGTGGGGTACAAGGTGGTCAACCTCGACCGCGTTTCCTTCGCCGGACTGACCAAGAAGAATGTCGGCCGTGGCAAATATCGTTTCCTCACCCCCAAAGAGGTTGCTTTCCTCCAAATGGGCAATTTTGATTAATAAAGGGTTAACGGCGAAAGGTTAAAGGCGAGAGTATTTCATTGACGATGGAAGACAGATTTACAAATCTAAAGGCATATCAAGAAGCAAAACAATTAGTTTTGCAGGTCTATGGTTTGTTACGATTGTTTCCTGCTTACGAGCAGTTCGCTCTGTGCGATCAGTTGCGTAGGTCTGTCGTTTCTATACCTTCAAATATAGCGGAAGGAATGGGTAGATATTCTGAAAAAGAACAGGTACATTTTCTGGAAATTGCCTATGGCTCTTTGATGGAGGTGCTCTCGCAGTTAGATATAGCTGTGGATTTGAATTATATATCTACGGAACAATTTGCCGGTGTTAAAAAACAAATTGAAGAAGTAGCTTCGCTGCTCTCCGGTTTGCGTAGTAAGCGCCTTCGTCCTACATCCTCTAACCTCTAGCCTCTCGTCCTCTCGTCCTCTCGTCCTCTCGCCCTCTCGCCAATGAAGCGCAGCTTCCACTACATATTGTTTTCTGTCACGCTAGCGCTAGTCGCGCTCTGCGGCTACCTGATGCTGCATGTCAACGTCAATGCCGACATGACCAAGTATCTGCCCGACAAGTCGCAGATGAAGCGTGGTCTGGAGATCGTCACTACCGAGTTTGGTTCGTCGGCCCAGATGTCCGGCGCCGATGTCCATATCATGTTCGACCACCTCAGTCCTAAGGAGGTGCCGGGTATGCGCACGCTGCTTGAGGCTTATCCCGACGTGCATGGCGTCACCTATCGCTTCAGCGCCGATAGCGCCCATACGGTCTTCGATCTCGATGTGCCTAAGTCGGTCGACCAGAAGGCGCTGGGCAAGCAGATCAGCAATCGTTTCGGTGGCAACTGCGTCGTTGAGACCAGTCAGGACGGTGCTACACCGCCTATGGCGGTTATGATCATCGCGGCGGTCATGATCATGCTTATCCTCATCCTGATGGCCCAGTCCTGGTTCGAACCGGTGGTTATACTTATCTCCACGCTCATGGCTATCGTGCTCAATATGGGTACCAATGCCTTGCTGCCGTCGGTGTCTATCACCACCAATTTCATCGGATCGATCCTCCAGGCCGTCCTCTCGCTCGACTATTGTATTATCCTGCTCAATCGCTATCGTCAGGAGCAGGACGAGCGCACCGACCGCAATACGGCAGTGCTGGCGGCTAACCGCGCCCTCCGGGCAGCGGCACCGTCTATCCTCTCGTCGGCTTTCACTACCGTCGTCGGCCTGCTGATGCTCTGCTTCATGCGGCTGAAGATAGGAACCGACATGGGTGTTGTCCTGGCTAAGGGTGTACTCTGCTCGCTCATCTGTACGTTCACCGTCATGCCGTCGCTGATGCTGCTCTTCCGCCGTGTCATCAATCGTACGGCCAAGCGTGTCTTCGTGCCGCCTACCGATGGTTTGGCACGATTCGTCACGTCCCATAAGGTCTCTATGGCCGTCTGCGCCGTGATTCTCTTCTTTGCGTCGTGGTTCTTCTCGCGCCGCACCACTATCTTCTTCTCCGCCGAAGCGGAGTCTAAGATCGAAGAGGTCTTCCCGTCGCCTAATCCGTTTGTGCTGGTCTATGACACGCGTGACGAAGACCGAGTTATTCCTCTGGTCGATAGCCTGACGCTCCAACCGGGTGTCCAGGCTGTCATATCGTATCCTACGCTGCTTCAGCAGCCGCTGACGCCGGCCGAGATGATCGATCATGTGCGATCTATCACTACGCTCTTTGCTGACCAGATGGGCGAGGGTGTCAAGGTGATCAATAGCGACGAAGCCAAGGCTGTTCTCTCGCCGGAGATAGTCCAGGTGCTCTATTACGCTCGTTCCCAGAGCGGCAACGACGAACCGTTGCGTATCACGTTCCCCGACTTGGGACGGTTCCTCAATACCTATTGTGCCAGCAATCCGCTTTTCGCCGCCTATATCGACGACGATATGCGCGAGCAGATAGCGCTCCTCAACGAGATGCTCGATATGCCTATCCTCGAACCGGAGCCTGAACCTCTCGCCTCTAGCCCTTCGCCTCTCGCCTCCGACGAAGTCGAAGACTCCGTCGTCGTCCGCACCGATCCGGTTGACCCGATCACTATCTCTTCGGCCGGTAGTCTCAATCCCGACTTGGTCGAGATGCCTGAGATCGATATATCCCGCTTGGCGGTGGTGCCATTCATCCAGCGTTTCTATGCGGCTCGTCCGAGCGCGCTGTCGCTCCATCTGCGCTCGCTGACCGATACTATCACTATCCGTATGCCGATGACGGTCAACGAGATGTCGGCTTATATCGGTTCTACGCCTACCCAGACGCGTATCGTCTATGGCTATGCGCCTAACAAGGCATCTAAACTCACGCCTCTGCAGTATGTCCATCTGCTGGTGGACGATCTCTTCCAGCGCAAGGCGCTCCAGGGTATGGTGTCCGTCGAGCAACGTACTATGCTTGAGCAGCGTGCTTACCTCATGGATCTGGCTGACCGCAATGCCCGTCTGCCGCTGTCGGAGATCAACCAGATGCTCCGTGCCTTTGGCCTGACCGACTATACCGACGAGCAGCTCCTGGCTATCGCCTATCCCCATACGGCCAATCAGCAATCTGCAATTACCGATAACCAATCCTCTCTTCCCTCTAGGGAGGAGTCGGAGGTAGGCCCCCTTCCTGCGGAGCGCCGCCCAATAGAGGCCACCACTACGTCTATCAATCCTTCGCCGCTGATCCAGGATCCGGTATCTACCACTTCAGCCCTCGAGGCGAAGGCTGCCAGCGATTCGCTAACCGCTAATCCGCTAACCACTAACCCTTCGCCGGCCCGGAAACGAAAGACGGCGGCCGAACGTCAGGCCGAACTCTTCGCCGAACTGCTCTTCGAGGGTAAGAGCTATACCGACACCCAGATGGCGGACAATTTCCGTCGCCTCGGTCATCCTATCGAGCCGGCGTATGTCTCGCTGCTCTATACCTACTATGGTTCGGTCTTCTCCCATTGCGACACCATGCGGATGGGTATGGGCGAACTGCTTGATTACCTGAGCGATACGCTTATCTACGATCCGCGTCTGGCGTCTTTTGTCGACGACAGTATCCGTGCGCAAGTGGTGCGTGCTAATGCTCAGGTCAAGGAGCAGATGGGCCAGTTGCGCAAACCCGACCATTCGCTGCTGGTAGTGCTCAGTTCGTTGCCGGTCGAGTCGCCCGAGACCTATGCCTTCGTCGATACGCTGACGGCCCTGGCCGATGCGCGGTTGCAGTACGATCATTATTATGTCGGCGAGTCGGTGATGTATGCTGAGATGCGCGGCGGGTTCGACCATGAGATGAATGTGGTCACGTTGCTGACTATCTTGGCTATTTTCCTGATCGTGGCTGTCACATTCCGTTCGGTCATCGTACCTACTATTCTTGTCGTTACGGTGATGACGGCGGTCTATGTCAATGTGGTCGTAGCCGGCCTGGTGAGCGGTCAGATGCTCTATCTGGCGTACCTCATCGTCCAGGCTATCCTCATGGGTGCTACCATCGACTATGGTATCCTCTTTGCCAATTATTATCGCGAGAAACGCCACTCTATGCCGCAGGC